>Ga0213919_1000035_pt1 | contig 111506 bp, 98 predicted proteins | sample McNCre317MG_FD_161056 | JGI IMG/M metagenome (GOLD analysis project Ga0213919, IMG submission 161056) | Freshwater microbial communities from McNutts Creek, Athens, Georgia, United States - 3-17 MG | ecosystem: Environmental > Aquatic > Freshwater > Creek | place: USA: Georgia | collected...
GCACATCACCGATTCATTTGGCTTGCAAAACGGCCAACGCGTGGACACGTGGCCTAACCTCATGGCAGGGACGGCGGTGTTTAAGTTTGAGCGGACTTAAACACCTGTCTTGAATTGCTTCACCATCAGGCGAAGCACTCACGCAACAACGACTTGGACGCTGAGGTTTATCGGCTGCTCACGCCAAGGTGAGCAAGGCCAAAGCGCCTAAAGCCGCCGTCTCGGCACGCAACACGCGCTCGCCCAAGCTCAAGGCCTTGAAACCTTTGGCGCGAGCCGCGGCATCTTCTGCATCGGTCAAACCGCCTTCTGGGCCATTGAGCAAGACCCAAGACTTGGCGCTTCCCGCGGCGCCTTCACGCAAGGCATTCAAAGGCTGCGTGCTCGCGTGCAGCGACAACACCCCATGCACCACATCGGCCTGCGGCGTTTGACGCGCCAGCCAAGCGTCTAAGCGCTCAGGCATGTCAATCACAGGTACGCGGTTGCGCCCGCATTGCTCGCTCGCGCTGGCGGCCACGGCCTGCCAATGCGCTTGTTTCTTTTCGGCGCGTTCACCCGTCAGGCGAATCACGCTGCGTTCGGTCATCAAAGGGGTGATGCGGTGTACGCCCAGCTCGGTAGCTTTTTCAACCAACCAGTCCATGCGTTCGTTGGCGGGCATGCCCACGGCAAGGTGCACTTGGCACGTTGCTTCGCACTCCACGTTGCGGTGCTCGCCCACGACCACGCGCACATCGCTGCGGCCCATGTGTTGCACTTCGGCGGTGAACTCACCACCTTCGCCGTTGAACAAAGTCAGCATGTGGCCGGGCTGCATGCGCAGCACCTGCACATGGCGGGCGGCTGTGGGTGGCAGGTCCACCACTTGGCCAGGCACCAAGGGCAGGGGACAGTAAAAGCGGGCCATCGTTACCCCCGTCCGCCGGGTGTGAGCCGAGGGAACGCCAAGCTGATGGCGGGCTCTGTGCCTTCAATCTTGTCGATCAAGCGCAGCAGCGGCGTGAGTTCGCTGTAACGGCTGGCCGTGGTGCGGATGTAGTTGATGAAGCGCGGAGCGTCGGCCAAGTACTTGGGCTTGCCATCGCGCAGGGTGAGGCGCGCAAAGATGCCTGCCACTTTGAGGTGGCGTTGCAGGCCCATCCATTCCACGGCTCGGTAAAACGCACCAAAGTCGTTGTGCCAATCTTCAAAGTCCATCAGCCCAAGTTTGCGGGCACGCTCCCAATAGCGGATGGTCACATCCAGCACCACGTCTTCTTCCCAGGTCAAAAACGCGTCGCGCATGAGGCTGGCGATGTCGTAGGTGATGGGGCCATAGACCGCGTCTTGGAAGTCGAGCACGCCCAAACGTTGTTCGGCGGGGTCGTGCGGCATCATCAAATTGCGAGGCATGAAGTCGCGGTGCACGTACACGCTGGGTGCGGCCAAGTTGCGCTGCACGATGGTTTGAAAGGTTTTGTCCAACATCTCGCGCTGGGTGCTGTCGATGTCTAGCTTGCGGTGCTGGGTGAGGTACCAATCGGGGAACAACGACAGCTCACGCTTGAGCAAGGCCTCGTCATACGCAGGCAACACGCCGGGGCGGCTGCTTTGTTGCAAGATCAACAGCGCATCAACCGCACGCATGTACAAGCCGTGGTTGGCTTGCGGGTCGTCGCGGTTGATCACGTCCATCATGGTTTGCGAACCGATGTCGTCGAGCAACATGAAGCCCTGTGGCTCGTCCCACGCCAAGATGCGGGGGGCATAGAGGCCCGCGTCCAACATCAGTCGGGCGATACGCACAAAGGGCTCACAGTTTTCTTTATCAGGCGGGGCGTCCATGACGATGCACGAACCGTTGGCGGTATCGACACGGAAATAGCGCCTGAAGCTGGCATCCGCCGAGGCCGCGCGCACGGTGGCGGGCAGCACACCGTGCGCGCTGGCTTGGGCGTCAAGCCACTGGTGGAAGGCCACTTGGCGTTCGGGCTGAGCCCATTCGATTGGCGCGTGGGGAGATGTGCCCGAAGGCTGGGAAATAGGGGGTGTGCTCATGGATAATCTAAATTCTACAAACGGTCCTCGGTGCCCCGACTTTTCGGGCGCGCTGCGCAAGGGACCAATCAATTCAAGGTCTTCCCGTTTTCATGCTGTTGCCTCATTTTCACCGCCAAATTCGTGCCTTGTCTTGGCTGGTGATGGGCATGCTGGGCGGCCACACCGCAGTCCTCGCGCAAACAGCGCCACCGCTGGTGCTGCGTTCGAGCAGCTTGTTACCAGAAATCCTATTGCCCGAGGCGCGCAAGCAGCTGCCAACTTTCTTGCAAAGCGACACGCTCAATGAGCGCACCAGCCAGCAAACCACCATGGAAGGTGATGTGGTTTTGCGCCGTGGCGAAATTTTGCTCAAAGCCGATCGCGTCGATTACGACCAAGAGCAAGACTTCGCCAAAGCACGTGGCCATGTGTCCATCAACCGCTCAGGCAACGTCTACCAAGGGCCCGCGCTTGATTTGCAACTGGAGGCCTTTGAGGGCTTTTTCACGCAACCCAGCTACCGCCTGTTGAAAAACAACGCCTATGGCAATGCCGAGCGCATCGACTTTGTGGACGAATCCCACTCAGTGATGCACAACGCGACGTTCACCACTTGCCAACGCAAGCCTGGCCCCAACTGGATGCCCGATTGGTTTTTCCAAAGCGACAAAATCTCCATCGATACCGACCGCGATGTGGGTCGCACCGAAGGTGCATCGTTGCATTTCAAAGGCGTGCCCATCCTGCCGATTCCAGAAATTGATTTTCCGCTCAGCGATGAGCGCAAATCAGGCTTGTTGCCCCCCAGCATCGGCGCCGACAACATTGGCGGTTTGGAGTACACCCAGCCGTATTACTGGAACTTGGCACCCAACCGCGACATCACCTTCACGCCCACGTATTGGAGCCAACGCGGCATCAAATTAAGCACCGAGTTTCGCTATTTAGAAGGCCTGGCACCGCTGCAAGCGCCATTTGCTGGCCTCATGCGGTTTGACTACATGCAAAGCGACAAACTCCGCGAAGACTCGCGCCGTTGGAGCATGAACTACACGCACACGGGCTTGATCAACCCGGCCTTCGCGGGCGGCGGGCTCGGCTTGACCCTGAACGTCAACCGCGTGAGCGATGACAACTATTGGAAAGACTTCTCGCTCAGCAGCACAGCGGGCATACAACGGTTGCTGTCTAGCGACGTAGGCCTGACTTGGTCGGATGGGTTCATCACCACCGGCCTTCGCGCGCAAAAGTGGCAAACGCTGCAAGACTTGGCCAACACGGCGAACCGCATCACGCCGCCTTTTGACCGCCTGCCACAACTCACAGCACGCCTTCAACGCTACAACATCGCCGGTGGTTTTGATTTCAGCGTGGATGGCGACTTCTCTCGTTTTTCGTCTGCCCGTGAAATGGACTGCGCCACAGCCGCATCCAATCCCAATAGCAAGTCGTTTTACAACTGCGCGCCCAACGCTGATCGCGCGGCGTCATGGGTTCAACTCAGCCGTCCGTTTGTGACGCCCTACGGCTATGTGACCCCCAAAGTGCAACTTCACGGCCGCAGCTACCAATTCGACGGCGGCCTGCCCAACACGCAGTTTTACGATGGCCATCAAGGCCAAACCTCCGCGGCCGTCACTGTGCCAACCTTCAGCTTAGACGCAGGCATGGCCTTTGAACGCGACCATCGCTTGTTCGACCGCGCATGGATACAAACCTTGGAGCCGCGCCTGTTTTATGTGCACACGCCCTATCGCGAACAAAACTATTTGCCCAACTACGACTCTGGCGGCAATGCCTTCAACTTCGCCAGCATCTTCACAGAGAACGCGTTTGGCGGGCATGACCGCATCTCTGACAGCAAATTGCTCACCCTCGGTGCCACGTCTCGCTTCATCGACCCAGTCACTGGCGCTGAAGGCGCTCGCTTTGGCCTCGCTCAGCGCTTGCGCATGCAAGAGCAAAGAGTTGTCTTGCCAGACGATCCAACCGCCAAAGCAGGTATCAGCGATATCCTGGCCGGTGCCTCATTCAACTTGTCCAAATCATGGGCGCTGGACTCCACCGTTCAGTACAACCCCAAAACTGACAATTTCTTGCGTCGCGTGGTCAATGGTCGCTATAGCCCTGGCTCATACCGCGTCATCAATGCCGCCTTGCGCACCGAAAACAACGAGTCTTCTACGGCAGTGTCTAAGCAACTCGATCTCGGCTGGCAATGGCCGCTTCACGACCTGTGGGGCGGTGCCGACAGCGATGATGGGCTAGGCCGTGGCCTTGGCGAAGGCCGTTGGTACAGCGTGGCACGCGTCAATATTGATTTGATGACCAACAAGCCCGTCGATTCCATCATTGGCTTCGAATACGATGCAGGCTGCTGGCTCAGCCGTACCGTGGTTGAACGCGTGCAAATTGCAGACAACGTGGCGCGCCAACGCATCTTGTTCCAATTAGAGTTCGTGGGCTTTTCGCGCGTTGGCACCAACGCCGTCGGATCACTTCGTACCAATGTGCCGCGCTACCAACCTCTGCGCCAACCGACAATGACCCCTAGCCGTTTTGGCAATTACGATTGATGTGACCATGTTCAGCTTAAAAACCCGTTTTTATTTCGCGTGGGCCTTGATGGCGTGGACAGTCTCTGTCGCTGCACAAACCCCCGTCAATGGTCGTGACTTCATTGTGGCCGTCGTCGATTCGGTGCCCATCACCAACCACGACGTCGCCTTGCGCGCGCCGCAGTTGCGCGACCAGCTCAAGCAACAGGGGCGCCCCGTGCCCCAAGACGAAGCCCTGCTCAAGGCCGCATTGGAACGCTTGATTGTTGAAAAAGCTTTGTTGCAACACGCCAAAGAAACAGGCATCACCATTGAGGATGAGGCCGTGACACAAGCCGAGCAACGCCTCGCAGCGCAAAGTCAAATCAGCGTTGAAGCGTTGCGCAAAAAAGTAAAAGCCGAGGGCTCTAGCCCCGAACGTTTGCGTCAAAACTTGCTTGAACAGCTCACCTTGCAACGCCTGACTGAGCGCAACGTCCCCAGCCGCATCCGCATCAACGATGTGGAAATTGACCAAGCCGTTCGCGAGCGTCAAAACGCCAGCATGGACATGAACCCCGACATTGAGCTGGGCCATATCCTGGTTGCCGTGTCCGAAAAAGCAGGCGATGCTGAAATCGCCGCGCTTCAGAGCAAAGCACAAACGGCATTGGCACGCGCCAAACAAGGCGAAGACTTCGGCAAGCTGGCCAAAGAGTTTTCGGACGGCGCCGAACGTGACAAAGGCGGCCTGATGGGCTTGCGCGCTGCCAACCGCTACCCCACCTTGTTTGTCGACACCACCAAAAATCTGAGCGTTGGCGATGTCGCTTTGGTGCGCTCGGGCGCAGGCTTTCACGTGTTGAAGTTGGTCACCAAACGCGCAAGCGGTGTGGTGACGATCACGCAAACACATCCACGCCACATCTTGTTGCGCCCAGGCGGCCAGCTCAGTCAAACCACGGCGCGCGCTCAATTGGCTGAATACAAGCGCCAAATCGAAACTGGCAAAGCCGACTTTGCCAAGCTGGCCCGTGAACACTCACAAGACGGCAGCGCACCCGAAGGCGGCGACTTGGGCTGGGTGTCGCCCGGCATGTTTGTGCCCGAGTTTGAAGAAGTCATGGACAAGCTCCAACCCGGCCAAATGGCTGATCCCACCATCTCGCGCTTTGGCGTGCATCTGATTCAAGTGCTGGAGCGCCGCGAAGCCCCCATCACCGAACGCGAGCTGCGTGAGATGGCTCGCAACAACTTGCGTGAGAAAAAGTTTGATGAAACGTATCAGCTCTGGGCCCAAGAAGTACGCGGCCGCGCCTATGTGGAATACCGCGACGCACCGCAATAAACAGAGCCCACTTTGAAACACATTGCACGCAAGCGCTTCGGCCAACACTTCTTAACCGACGGCGCCATCATTGAAGGCATCGTGGATGCCATCAACCCACAAGCGGGCGACCCGATGGTCGAAATTGGCCCCGGTCTGGCCGCCTTGACGCAGCCCTTGGTGGAGCGCTTGGGTCAACTCAACGTCATTGAGCTGGACCGCGATTTGGCCGTGCGCCTGCGCGAGCATCCGCACCTGAACGTGATTGAGTCCGACGTGCTGCGCGTGGACTTCACCCAACTGGCCGCTGATTTGAAGGTGCCCAAACTGCGCGTGGTGGGCAACCTGCCGTACAACATCTCGTCGCCTATTCTGTTCCACCTGCTTGAACACGTGGCCGTGGTGCAAGACCAGCACTTCATGCTGCAAAAAGAAGTGATTGACCGCATGGTCGCCACGCCCAGCAGCGGCGACTACAGCCGCCTGAGTGTGATGCTGCAGTGGCGCTACGACATGGAAAACGTGTTGTTTGTGCCGCCTGAATCGTTCGATCCGCCCCCGCGCGTGGACAGCGCCGTGGTGCGCATGGTGCCCTTGGCTGAGCCTCCCAAAATCAACGTCAAGCTGATGGAGGAAATGGTGAAAACGGCGTTCAGCCAACGCCGCAAACTGTTGCGCCACACCTTGGGCCGCTGGCTAGAAGCGCGCAATTTTGCAGGGCACTTTGATGTGCAACGCCGCGCTGAAGAGGTGCCAGTGGCCGAATATGTGGCTTTGGTGCAGAGTCTGTAAAGACCGAAGCGCCAACAAAAAACCCGTCAGCAGTCACCTGCGACGGGTTTTGTTTTTGGTGCCGCCTGAAAGGCGGCCTGCCAATTAAGCCGCTGTTTGCCAGTAGCCTGCGTTGAAGGGGCTGCTCATGCGCAAAGCCATGGGCGACACGTCCACCAACTTGTCGGTTGGCATTTTTTCGCCTTCTTCCAACAGCTCGATGCCTTCGGGCGACACGCCTGCTTTTTCAGCAGAAGGCGCGCGGGCCACAGAGAACGAGTAGAAGCAACGGAACGCCACTTTGCGGTCTGACCAATAGTCAGCAGCTTCGCGGAAGATGTCCAACAGCTGTTCGCGGGCTTCTTTGTCGAATTTGGCGTGGGCAGGGATGTGCTCCAAAACCAAGATAAAGCCAGGCTGTGGGCCAGACTTGTGCAGAGGATCGGTCATGCCGTCATACAAAGAATCGAAGTTCTTGCTGGCTGAAGCCGACAGATTGAACTCTTTGGAGATGATGTCCAAGATGTCTTGCTTGCTTTGGGCTTGGGCCAAATTGACATACAAAAAGTGGTGGCCCAGGCCTTGGGCGGCTTCTTGCAAATCAGGCACGCGGAACGCACGGATAGACTGAACAATATTTGTTTTGACGGTACGCAATGGCATAAGTATTCGTTTCGTGTTCGGGTTAACCCGAAATTTGGAAGCGCAAGTGTCTTCGAATTGAAACAAAAAAGCAAGGGCCCTCCCATTACTGGGGGGCCCTTGAAGGGTTATTTAACCTAAAAAGGTTAAATTAAGCTAGAGAAAACGCTTAACGCACCGCGCTGGCATCCGCCACGGTCAAGGCCGTCATGTTGACGATGCGGCGCACCGTGGTGCTCGCGGTCAAGATATGCACAGGTTTGGCAGCGCCCAACAGCACGGGGCCAATGGCAATGTTGCCACCAGCCGCTGTCTTGAGCAGGTTGTAGGCAATGTTGGCAGAGTCCAAATTCGGCAACACCAGCAAATTGGCATCGCCAATCAAGGAGCTGTCAGGCATTTGGGCCTGGCGGACATGGCCGTCCAGCGCCACGTCGCCGTGCATCTCGCCATCAATTTCAAGCCAAGGCGCCTTTTTCTTGACCAAGCCCAAGGTTTCGCGCATTTTGAGGGCGGAGGGCTGATCGCTGCTGCCGAAGTTGGAGTGCGACAACAAAGCGGCTTTGGGCTGGATACCAAAGCGGCGCATTTCTTCAGCCGCCATCACCGTGATTTCGGCCAACTGCTCAGCGGTGGGGTCGTAGTTGATGTGCGTATCGACCAAGAACACTTGGCGGTCGGGCAACAACAGGCCGTTCATGGCGGCGTAGGTGCTGACGCCTTTGCGGTGGCCAATCACTTGGTCCACGTAGTTCAGATGGGTCAGCGGTGTGCTCCACGTGCCGCAAATCAGGCCGTCTACCTCGCCTTTGTGCAACATCATGGTGCCAATCAACGACAAACGGCGACGCATGTCGATCTTGGCCAACTGCTCGGTCACGCCTTTGCGAGCCGTCATCTTGTAATAGGTTTGCCAGAAATCGCGGTAGCGGTGGTCTTGCTCGACGTTGACCACGTCGTAGTCCACGCCCTCTTTCAGGCGCAAGCCAAATTTCTCGATGCGCTGGGCAATCACCGCTGGGCGACCAATCAAAGTCGGCTTGGCCAAACGCTCGTCCACCACGATTTGTACGGCGCGCAACACGCGTTCTTCTTCACCTTCGGCGTAGCACACGCGCTTTTTGGTCGCGCGCTTAGCAGCCGCATAGATGGGCTTCATGATCGAGCCCGACGCATACACAAAGCCTTGCAGCTTCTCAATATAGGCGTCCATGTCTTGGATGGGGCGCGTGGCCACACCACTGTCTGCAGCGGCTTTGGCCACGGCAGGGGCGATCTTCATCATCAAGCGTGGGTCAAACGGCTTGGGGATGAGGTACTCGGGGCCAAAGGCCAAGGTTTCACCAGCGTAGGCAGCAGCCACCACTTCGCTTTGCTCGGCTTGCGCCAATTCGGCAATCGCGTAGACCGCGGCAATTTCCATCTCGTCGGTGATGGTGGATGCACCCGCATCCAAGGCACCGCGGAAGATGTAGGGGAAGCACAGCACGTTGTTCACTTGGTTGTGATAGTCGCTGCGGCCGGTGGCGATGATGGCGTCGTCGCGCACGGCTTTGACTTCTTCAGGCGTAATTTCTGGGTTGGGGTTGGCCAAGGCCATGATGATGGGGTTTGACGCCATCTTCTTGACCATCTCTGGCTTCAACACGCCGCCAGCGGAAAGGCCCAAGAACACGTCAGCGCCTTCGATGATCTCGCTCAAGGTGCGCGCATCGGTCTTTTGGGCAAATTGAATCTTGTCTTCGTCCATCAACTCGGTGCGGCCTTCATAGACCACCCCCGCCAAGTCGGTGACGTAAATGTTTTTGCGTGGCATGCCCATTTTGAGCAACAAGCCCAAACAAGCCAAAGCCGCAGCACCCGCTCCCGAGGTGACGAGCTTGACGTTTTTGATGTCTTTGCCGGCCACCTTGAGGCCGTTCAAAATGGCTGCGCCCACGGTGATGGCGGTGCCATGTTGGTCATCGTGGAAGACTGGAATCTTCATGCGCTCGCGCAACTTGCGCTCGACGTAGAAGCAGTCAGGCGCCTTGATGTCTTCAAGGTTGATGCCGCCGAACGTGGGCTCTAAGGACGCAATGATGTCGACCAACTTGTCGAGGTTTTTCTCGTCAATTTCCAAATCGAACACGTCGATGCCGGCGAACTTCTTGAACAAAACGCCCTTGCCCTCCATCACAGGCTTAGACGCCAGCGGGCCAATGTCGCCCAAACCCAACACAGCGGTGCCGTTGGTGATCACGGCCACCAAGTTGCCACGGCTGGTGTACTTGAACGCGTTGTTCGGGTCTTTGACGATTTCTTCGCAAGGTGCGGCCACGCCGGGCGAATAAGCCAGCGCCAAATCGTGTTGGTTGACCAGCTGCTTGGTGGCGTGAATCGCCACTTTGCCTGGGGTGGGGAACTCGTGGTATTCGAGCGCGGCGCGGCGCAGTTCGGCACGTGCCTCGGCGCTGTTGTGAGAAGGATTGGAACTCATAGAAATCTCCTTGTTATGCAAAAGGCGAGGGCTCTGCATAAGCTCCCCGCCTTGGCTTGTGATTTCATTTTAGGCCCCTGACCAAGGCCATTTGTGCGTGGATGTGCGTACGCCAAGTGGTGACGGTTTTTACTTTTTCGCAAAAGCGAACTTAAGCGGTCACTTGCTTTTTTGCTTTGGCTATCGCTTGGATGTGAGGGGGACGCGCTAGGGCTCACTGTCGCTGCGCGCCAGAATATCGCCTACGCGCGCACCCCCTCACATCCAAGCTAGAGGTTAGCGCCAGAAATATTTCTGATGAACAAGAGGATTGGGTGGGGTGAGCCCGACCGACGCAATCGAGGCGCAAGACTCTGAGGAGGACGGGCTCACCCCACCCAATCCTCGCCGCCACGTCAACGCCAAAAAATCAACCGCGCATCAACGCTTCAATCTCGTCAGCAACAACAGGCACGCCACGCGTGATGAGCTCACAACCATCGGCCGTGACGATGGCATCGTCCTCAATGCGAATACCAATGTTCCAAAACGCCTCTGGCACATCGTCGGCAGGGCGCACATACAGGCCAGGCTCTATGGTGAGCACCATGCCTTCGCGCAAGATGCGGCTGGGTCGGTTGATGATGGCCTCGCCCGACAACGGCTCTTTGCGCTCGCTGGTTTGGCCCAACTCGGACGGCTCCACATAGCTGCCGCAGTCGTGCACATCCATGCCCAGCCAATGGCCGGTGCGGTGCATGTAAAACGGAAAATACGCGCGCTTTTCAATCACGTCTTGCGCAGTGCCGTGTTTGGTTTTGTTCAACAGCCCGAGGTCCAACAAACCTTGCGCCAGCACTTTGACCGTCGCGTCGTGCAGGTCGGTAAATCGCGCGCCCGCTTGGGTCGCTGCCACTGCCGCGTCTTGGCTAGCCAGCACCAAGTTATACAAATCACGCTGCGGGCCGGTGAACTTGCCGTTCGCAGGAAAAGTACGCGTGATGTCGGATGCATAGCCGTCCAACTCGCAACCCGCATCAATCAACACCAACTCGCCATCGCGTACGGGCGCGGCATCGGCGCGATAGTGCAACACGCAGGCATTGGCGCCTGCGGCCACGATGGAGGTGTAGGCGGGAAACTGCGAGCCGTGCATGCGGAACTCGTGCAGCAACTCGGCATCTAAGTGGTACTCGCGCACGTCTTGGCCCGCGCGCAACATGCGCGCGCTGGTTTGCATGGCACGGATGTGGGCATGCGCGCTGATGGTGCTGGCACGGCGCATCACGTCTTGCTCGTGCGCGTCTTTGATGAGGCGCATTTCGTCGAGTGGGCCGCAGGCATCGCGTTGCTGCGCAGGGCATTGCGCGCCAAAGCGCACGCGGGCGCGCACAGCGTTGAGCCAGCCGTCCACGCGGGTTTCCAACCCCTTGTGCGTGGCAAACGGGTACCAAACGGTGTGTTGGTTCTCTAGCAATTTAGGCAGCTGCTTGTCGAGCTCCGCCACGGACACAGCGGTGGTCACGCACAGCGCGGCCACGGCGGCATCTGGCCCCAAACGGTAGCCATCCCAAATTTCGCGCTCCAAATCTTTGGGCTGACAAAACAAGGTGCTGCGTCCAGTCGCGTCGAGCACCAGCCAAGCGTTGGGCTCGGTGAAGCCCGTTAGGTAATAAAAGTAGCTGTCGTGGCGGTACGGGAAATCGCTGTCGCGGTTACGCGCGTGCTCGGGGGCCGTGGGGATGATGGCCACGCCACCGTCGCCCAACTGTGCGGCCAAACGAGCGCGACGTGCGGCGTAAATTTGAGCGTGTGCTATCGCTTGTGTCATGTCTTACCTTGTGTGTTCAGGCGGCGTTGAGTTGCGCCAAACGCTCGGGCGTGCCTACATCGGTCCACGCGCCACTGAAGAGCGACGCACTCACCGCGCCATTGTCCATGGCGGCGCGCAACATGGCGGCCAGTGGGGCTTTCACGCCTTCCGGATTTCCTGCGGGGATAGGACACCAAGCCGCTTCGAAGAAAGCACGCTTGTAAAGCGCGATGGTGCTGAAGGTGTAGCGTGGCGGCTCTGTGCCAGTGGCGGGCGCAGTCAACTTGGGCAAGTTCAACGCCAAGCCCTCGGCGGACAAACCAAAGTCGCCGCCTAGATTGTGTTCGGGATTAGGGACCAGCCAAATGTGGGCGAGTTGAGGACTGGCAGCGAAGTGCGCATAAGCCTCCGGCGCAAACGCAAAGTCAGGGGCAAACACATCGCCCGCCGCCACCCAAAACACATCGGCCAAATGGGGCAACGCGCGAACGATGCCGCCAGCGGTTTCTAGCGCGCCGCCAAAGTCCACGCCCTCTTGCGAGTAGTGAAGATGCATGGGCGCAAGGCCTGTGCTCTCGAACACATCACCAAAGTACTGGGGAATTTGCTCGCCCAACCAAGCGGTGTTGATGACCAAGTGGTGAACGCCGCTGCGCTGCAAGCCTTGCATGGCCCATTGCATCAAGGGCTGGCCGCGCACGGGCAGCAGCGGCTTGGGCACGGCATCGGTCAACGGGCGCATGCGTTCACCACGGCCTGCCGCCAAAAGCAGGGCGGTGGACAGGGGGGCTGAATTGTCTGAAATGAGGCGTTTTGTCATCACGTCGCAGTGTAGCCAGCCAGCCACGCGGGCAATTTGCGCAAACAACTGTTCAGCTTGGTCCGCCTGGGGCGTGCAGGCTCGCTAAAATCGTGGTTTTCCCTCACACCCCATCGGAGCCGCCTGACATGGCAAACACCCAACAAATGGCCAGCGCAATTCGCGCCTTGGCAATGGACGCTGTACAACAAGCCAACTCAGGACACCCCGGCGCGCCCATGGGCATGGCCGATATGGCTGTCGCTTTGTGGGGCGACCACCTGCGTCACAACCCCAAGAACCCACAGTGGTTGAACCGCGACCGCTTTGTGCTGTCCAACGGCCACGGCTCGATGTTGATTTACGCCTTGTTGCACCTCACCGGCTATGACTTGCCCATGAGCGAGTTGAAAAACTTCCGCGTGTTGCACAGCAAAACCGCCGGTCACCCCGAAGTGGGCGTGACCCCTGGCGTCGAAACCACCACCGGCCCCTTGGGCCAAGGCATCACCAACGCGGTGGGCATGGCGCTGGCTGAAAAGCTGTTGGCGTCTGAGTTCAACCGCGAAGGCCACGACATCGTCGACCACCACACCTACGCCTTCATGGGCGACGGTTGTTTGATGGAAGGCATCAGCCACGAAGCGTGCTCACTCGCAGGCGCCTGGAAGCTGAACAAACTCATCGCCTTGTACGACGACAACGGCATCTCCATCGACGGCCAAGTGGCCCCTTGGTTTGCCGACAACACGCCTGAGCGCTTCAAGGCTTACGGCTGGCAAGTCATCGGCCCCATCGACGGCCACGACGCCGCAGTCGTCAGCCAAGCCATCGCCACCGCTAAGTTGAGCGCCGACAAGCCCACCTTGATCGTGTGCAAAACCAGCATCGGCAAAGGCAGCCCCAATCGCGCTGACACGGCCAAAGCCCACGGCGAACCCTTGGGCGCCGACGAAATCGCCTTGACCCGCGCCGCCATCGGCTGGAACCACGCCCCGTTCGACATGCCCAAAGAGGTGTACGCCGACTGGAACGCTGCTGCCAAAGGCAAGGCCCAAGAAGCCGAGTGGAAAGCCGCTTTCGCCGCCTACAAAGCTGCACACCCCGCCTTGGCCAAAGAACTGCTGCGCCGCATGGCGGGCGAGTTGCCCAAGAACTTTGCACAAACCGTGGTCGACACCGTCATCGGCGCCCACACCAAAGCCGAAACCGTGGCCAGCCGCAAGGCCAGCCAATTGGCCTTGGAAGCCTTCACCGCCGCCTTGCCCGAACTCTTGGGTGGCAGCGCTGACTTAACCGGCTCCAACCTGACCAACACCAAATCCACGCCCAACCTGCGCTTTGACTTGGCAGGCAACGTGGTGAAAAACGAAGCTGGTCAAGGCGGCCGTCACATCAACTACGGCGTGCGCGAATTCGGCATGGCCGCCATCATGAACGGCGTGGCTTTGCACGGTGGCTTCATCCCATACGGCGGCACGTTCTTGACGTTCAGCGACTACTCTCGCAACGCCATCCGCATGGCTGCGTTGATGAAGCAACGCATCATCCATGTGTTCACCCACGACTCCATCGGTTTGGGCGAAGACGGTCCGACCCACCAGTCCATCGAACACGCCGCTTCCTTGCGTTTGATTCCTAACCTCGACGTGTGGCGCCCCGCTGACACCGCCGAAACCGCTGTGGCGTGGGCCGTGGCTTTGCAAAACAAAAACAAGCCCACGGCGTTATTGTTGAGCCGCCAAAACCTGCCTTACTTGCCCAAGGGCGACGTGGTGGCCACCAAAGCCACCGAAGCCGCTGGCGACATCTCCGGTTTGGACGCCATCAACAAAGGCGCTTACGTGCTGGCCGAGCCAAGCGAAGTCGGCATCAAGAAAAAGGCGCAAGCCGTCATCTTGGCCACCGGCTCTGAAGTGCAACTGGCCATGAAAGCGCAAGCTTTGTTGGCCGAGCGCAAGATTGCCGTGCGCGTGGTGTCTGTGCCCAGCACAACCACTTTTGACCGCCAAAGCGTGGCCTACAAAGCCGCCGTGTTGCCCGCAGGCGTGCCCCGCATTGCGGTGGAAATGGGCTCGACCGACGGTTGGTGGAAATACGGCGTGTCGGCCGTGGTCGGCATCGACACTTACGGCGAATCTGCACCCGCGCCAGTTTTGTTCAAACACTTCGGTTTCACGCCAGAAAACGTGGCCGACACGGTTCAAGCCGCGCTGCAAAAGCAGGCTTAAACCACTGACCAGCGAGATGGCCTCTCAGGGGAGGGGCCTCTCGAGATCAGCCTCGTGAAAGGGGAATGATCTACAAATGGGTCAATTAAAGGTTTTTAACTTCCTCCTGAGGCATTCACATGACCATCAAACTTGGTATTAACGGTTTCGGCCGTATCGGTCGCTTGGCTTTGCGCGCTGCGTTGAAGCACGGCTACACCGATATCCAAATCGTCGGCATCAACGACCCCAAGCCCGCTGATTACTTGGCTTACATGCTCAAGTACGACAGCGTGCACGGCCGTTTTGACGGCACGGTGGAGCACACCGAAGACGCGCTGATCGTCAACGGCAAAAAAATCAAGCTCACCCACGAGCGCGACGCGCACAACCTGCAATGGGGCGCCTTGGGCGTGGACATCGTGCTCGAATGCACCGGCCACTACCTGACCGAACCCACCAGCCAAATGCACATCGCGGCAGGCGCGAAGAAGGTGGTCATTTCTGCACCGTCCAAAGACAGCATCCCCATGTTCGTCTACGGCGTGAACCACAAGAAATACGCGGGCGAAACCATCGTGTCGAACGCGTCTTGCACCACCAACTGCTTGGCCCCTGTGGTCAAAGTGTTGAATGACAAATGGGGCATCAAGCGCGGTTTGATGACCACCGTGCATGCCGCCACAGCCAGCCAAGCCACCGTGGACAGCTCGTCACGCAAAGACTGGCGCGGCGGTCGCGGTATTTTGGAAAACATCATTCCCTCCAGCACCGGCGCAGCCAAGGCTGTAGGTGTGGTGATTCCTGAAATCAAGGGCAAGATCACGGGCATGGCGTTCCGCGTGCCCACATCTGATGTATCCGTGGTCGACTTGACCGTCGAGCTGACCAACGAAGCCAGCTACGCCGAAATCTGCGCTGAAATGAAAGCGCAAAGCGAAGGCGCGCTCAAAGGCGTGTTGGGCTACACCGACGAAAAAGTGGTGTCCACCGACTTCCGCGGCGAGCCATGCGCCTCGGTGTTTGATGCCACAGCGGGTATCGCGTTGGACAAGAACTTCGTCAAGATCATCGCTTGGTACGACAACGAATGGGGCTATGCCAAGCAGTGCTTGGAAATGGTTCGCGTGGTGGCTAAGAAAAAGTAATTTTTCAAGCCTCACCATGAAGAAGCGCCCTCGGGCGCTTTTTTTTGATCTCAAGGTAAAAAAAATACACGAATTTTGTTGAAATCATGTAACAAAGTTTCATAGAATCAAGCCTTCAAGGAGACTGACATGACTATCAAAATCGGCATCAACGGCTTTGGCCGCATCGGACGCATGGTGTTTCGCGCCGCCATTCAAAACTTTCACGACATCGAAGTCGTCGGCATCAACGACCTGTTGGAGCCCGACTACTTGGCCTACATGCTCAAGTTCGACAGCGTGCATGGCCGCTTCCAAGGCGAGGTGTCGGTGGACAACGGCCACTTGGTGGTGAACGGCAAAAAGATTCGCCTCACCCAAGAACGCGACCCCGCCGCTTTGAAGTGGAATGAGATTGGCGCCGACGTGGTGGTCGAAGCCACCGGCCTGTTCCTGGACCAAGCCACCGCCGAAAAACACTTGGCCGCTGGCGCGAAGAAGGTGCTGTTGTCAGCCCCCTCCAAAGACGACACACCCATGTTTGTGTATGGCGTGAACCACACGACTTACGCGGGCCAGCCCATCATCTCCAACGCGTCCTGCACCACCAACTGCTTGGCCCCTGTGGCCAAAGTGTTGAACGACAAATGGGGCATCAAGCGCGGCCTGATGACCACTGTGCACGCCACCACCGCCACGCAAAAAACCGTGGACGGCCCGAGCAACAAAGACTGGCGCGGCGGCCGCGGCATTTTGGAAAACATCATTCCCTCCAGCACGGGCGCAGCCAAGGCGGTGGGCGTGGTGATTCCTGCCGTCAAAGGCAAGCTGACGGGCATGTCATTTCGCGTGCCGACGTCAGACGTGTCGGTCGTCGACTTGACCGTTGAGCTGAACAGCGAAGCCACCTACAAAGAAATTTGCGCGGAAATGAAAGCCCAAAGCCTTGGTGCTTTGAAAGGTGTGCTGGGTTACACCGAGGAAAAAGTGGTCTCCACCGACTTCCGCGGCGAGACCTGCACCTCGGTGTTTGACGCGGACGCAGGCTTGGCGTTGGACGGCACGTTCATCAAGATCGTCAGCTGGTACGACAACGAATGGGGCTACTCCAACAAGTGTTTGGAGATGGTGCGCGTGATCGCCAAATAAGCCACACCGGCACCTTGTGTGCCGGGTGTATCAAACAACGTCGGTGCTCAAAAAGCACTGGCGTTTTTTTATTGCGCGCTCGATGCGGCGGGCGCTGTCACAGCAGAAGCAGGCTCACTGGGTACCGTGACTTGTTCGGCAGCACCGTGTGGCTTGCCGTGCGTCTCTGGCGCTTCTGTGCCAAACAACACCAGCAGACCCAACACCACAAACACCGCCGCGCTGATGCGGTGGACCCACGTGAGCGGCACGAGTCGCGTGATGCGCTCGCCAAACCACACCACCGGCGCGTTGGCCAACATCATGCCCAGCGTCGTGCCCGCCACCACCCACAACCACGACTGATATTCAGCAGCCAACATCACGGTGGCAATTTGTGTTTTGTCGCCCATCTCGGCCAAGAAGAAGGCAATGACCGTGGTGCCAAACACGCCAAACTTAGGCTGCACATCGGCGTCATCGTCATCCAACTTGTCAGGCACCAACATCCACGCGGCCATGGCCAAGAACGACACGCCCAACACCCAACGCAACACGTTGGGGCCCATGAGACTGGTCACCCATGCGCCCAAACCACCAGCCAAAGCGTGGTTGGCCAGCGTGGCCACCAAGATGCCCCACACGATGGGCCAAGGCTTGCGAAAACGTGCCGCAAGCACCAGTGACAAAAGTTGCGTCTTATCGCCCATTTCGGCGAGGGCGACGATGCCCGTTGAGATCAAAAATGCTTCCATGCAGCGATCCTACTGCGCGTGTTTTTCAAATCACTCGCACTATTTGGTGCATTTTTTGCTTACATCCGGTGCAAATCAAAAAATCGGTGCAAAAACGCACCAAAATAAAACAAACCCACCAAGGATAGATTTATGGACGCACACAAACAGGGCGCAGATGCTTTGTTCATTCTGCTCGGGGCCATCATGGTGCTTGCCATGCATGCAGGCTTCGCATTTTTAGAACTGGGCACAGTTCGTCGCAAGAACCAGGTGAATGCGCTGGTGAAGATTTTGGTGGACTTCTGTGTCTCCACCATTGCTTACTTTGTGGTGGGTTACGGCGTGGCTTATGGCGCGAGCTTCATGATCGGCGCTGAGTCGTTGGCCAACAAAAATGGCTACGAGCTGGTGAAGTTCTTTTTCTTGCTCACTTTTGCGGCAGCCATTCCCGCCATCATTTCGGGCGGCATTGCGGAACGCGCCAAATTTTGGCCACAACTGATTGCCACCGCGGTCATTGTTGGTTTTGTGTACCCCTTCTTCGAGGGCATTGCTTGGAACCAGCATTTCGGTTTTCAAGCATGGCTCAAAGAATTGACCGGCGATGAGTTCCACGATTTTGCAGGCTCTGTGGTGGTTCACGCCGTGGGCGGCTGGATTGCTTTGCCCGCCGTGTTGTTGCTCGGTGCGCGTAGCAACCGCTATCGCAAAGACGGTGCGATTTCTGCACACCCGCCTTCGAGCATTCCATTCCTCGCTTTGGGCGCATGGATTTTGATCGTGGGTTGGTTTGGCTTCAACGTGATGAGCGCACAAACGCTCGACAAGATTTCGGGCCTCGTGGCGGTCAACTCGTTGATGGCGATGGTGGGCGGTACGTTGGTGGCGCTGATTGCTGGCAAGAACGACCCAGGGTTTGTACACAACGGCCCCTTGGCAGGTTTGGTCGCGGTGTGCGCGGGCTCTGATTTGATGCACCCCATGGGCGCGTTGGTGGTGGGCGCTGTGGCCGGTGGCATTTTCGTGGTGATGTTCACGCTCACCCAGAACAAGTGGCGCATCGACGATGTGTTGGGTGTGTGGCCTTTGCACGGCTTGTGTGGCACATGGGGTGGCATTGCCGCTGGCGTTTTTGGCACGCAAGCGCTCGGTGGTTTGGGCGGCATCAATCTCACGGCGCAGTTGGCGGGCACGGCGCTCGGTGTGGTGTGGGCATTGATGGGTGGTTTTGTGGTGTACGGCGTACTGAAGATGACGCTCGGTTTACGCCTGAGCCAAGAGGAAGAATTCGAAGGCGCGGACTTGACGATTCACAAGATCACAGCGTCTCCAGATCGGGAAGCCAGCTGGTAAGCCGGCACAATTTGTCGTTTTTCGGGTATGAATCCTGTTAAATACAGGTAAACGCTTGGTTATTTAGGTAACTTGTGCTCCATAATGGTCGCAACCTTGTAAATGCTCGTCATTGGCAAGGTTGTATTTGGTGATCGGTCAGTTTCGGTTCGGGACTCCATCGCTTTGTTTTTGTGTTTTAAGGAGTCCCTTTCATGGGCAATAAACTGTACGTCGGCAATTTGCCGTATTCGGTACGCGACAGCGATCTTGAGCAGTCTTTCGGACAGTTCGGTTCTGTGACTAGCGCCAAGGTCATGATGGAGCGCGACACTGGCCGCTCTAAAGGTTTTGGTTTCGTCGAGATGGGCAGCGATGCCGAAGCTTTGGCAGCCGTCGAAGGCATGAACGGCGCACCTTTGGGTGGTCGTAGCCTCGTGGTGAACGAAGCTCGCCCAATGGAGCCACGTCCTCCCCGCACCGGCGGTTTCGGTGGTGGTGGCGGCGGCTACGGTGGTGGCGGTCGTGAAGGCGGTGGCGGTGGCGGCGGTTTCCGTAGCCCCTACGGCGGCGGCGGTGCTGGCGGCGGTCGTCGTGAAGGCGGCGGCGGTGGTCGTGGCGGTTTCGGTGGTGGCAGCAGCTACTAATCGATCTGCTTCACTGCAAATCAAAAGGCTCCCTCGGGAGCCTTTTTTCATGGGCGCTTGAATGCGCTTATTTTTTATCTTTGGGTGGTTGCAAAGTGCCGTGCACACGCCCGGTCAGTTGCATCAAACGATCTAAATTGTCGTAGTCCATGCCATCTGCCGTGAAACGGTCACCTGTGCCACGAACCAAAACAACAGGCAAATGCGATCGGACTTGTTCGGTGTTTGCAAAAAAATGCAAGAAATCACTTTGCAATTCGCTGCGCGGCGTCACGACGCCTTGAGCGTCGGTACTGGCTTCACGGACCACCACCGCTTTGTCAAACAACTGCGCCTCTGAACCGTCCGCGTTGATGAGACCACGCGCAGCAACAGCAGTCGTGATGCGCCCTTCAGCACCCAAGATGCGGATACGTGGTTGGTCAACTTCTAAGGTATCGGTATCGGGGTAGTGACGGCCTTCGATGCCCACCATTTCGCTTTTGAGTTTGCCGTCTTCGCCAAACACTTTGACGGAAAAGTCGTGCATGAAATAGTCCGGCTCATGGCGCGGAGCCACTTCGAGTTCGGCATCGCCCATCGTTGGCGTGTTGCGCACCAACCAATAGGTAGTCATGGCCATCATCCCCATGAGCAACAGCGGCAGGTACACCGCCAAACGGTCCCACACACGGCGCGCGCGCATGATGAACGACACAGGAGCAGCGGTGTTCATGCGACGTAACCTCTTAGCAACTCGGCGTAACGGCCGCTGGCCACCAGCAACAGGTCGCAAAACTCGCGCGCAGCGCCATGCCCGCCTTCGCGTTGCGTTACATAGTGCGCAACTGCTTTCGCTTCGATGTGTGCATTGCTAGGGGCGCAAGCGAAGGCGGCGCGTGTCATGACAGCCAAGTCGGGCCAGTCGTCGCCCATGTGTGCGGCTTGTGACCAATCCAGGCCCAGCTCATTCAAAATTTCCTGTGCAGCAGGCGCTTTGTCTTCGGTGCCGTAACGCACGTGCGTGATGCCCAGGGCCTTGAGGCGCGCACGCAAAGGCGCACTGTCGCGGCCGGTGATGACGGCGGGTGTGATGCCCACTTTTTGCAGCATCTTCAAACCATGGCCATCCAGGGTGGAAAAACGCTTGATGGTTTCGCCGCTCTCGGTAAACAGCAAGCCACCGTCGGTAAGCACGCCGTCCACATCAAAGAAGGCCACGCGCACGCCTTGTGCGCGCAACAGCAAAGCAGGGTCGAAGTTCAATGCAGGTGTGTGTGTGCTCATCAGATGACTTTCGCGCGCATCAGGTCGTTGGTGTTGATGGCACCGCACAGGGTGCCTTGCTCATCCACCACCAAGACGCTGGTGATGCGGTGCAGCTCCATCAACTCTGCGGCTTCAGCAGCCAATGCCCCTGAACGCACCGTGCGTGGGTTGGCGTGCATGACTTGCTGCGCGGTGAGTTGACGCATGTCGGTGCCTGTTTCAATCAAGCGGCGCAAGTCCCCATCGGTGAAGATGCCCAACACTTTTTTATTCGCATCCACGATGGCCGATGCGCCCAAACCTTTGACGCTCATTTCGCGCATCAAGTCACTGAAGGTCGCTGTGGGCAACACGCCTGGCACGGCGTCACCGCTGCGCATCACATCGCTCACATGCGTGAGCAAACGGCGGCCCAAGGCACCGCCGGGGTGTGAACGGGCAAAGTCTTCGGCCTTGAAACCACGCGCATCCAACAGCGCAACGGCCAAGGCGTCGCCCATGGCCATTTGTGCGGTGGTGCTGGCGGTAGGCGCCAAGTTGAGTGGACAGGCTTCTTTGAGCACGCCGGTGTTGAGCACGATGTCCGCATGGCTGGCAAGCGTGGACTGCGCGCCACCGGTGAGCGCCACCAAGGGAACGCCTTGACGTTTGAGCACGGGCAGGATGGCGGCGAGTTCGTCGCTTTCGCCGCTGTTGGAAATGGCAATCACCAAATCAGAATCTTTGACCATGCCGAGATCGCCATGGCTAGCTTCGGCGGGATGCACAAACATTGCGGCAGTGCCTGTGGACGCCAAAGTCGCGGTGATCTTGCGACCCACATGGCCGCTTTTGCCCATGCCCATCACGACCACGCGGCCTGTGACTTTGAGGATCGCACGCACGGCTTGCACAAACGAAGGCGACAGGCTTTCGCGCAAGTGCCGCACAGCGTCTGCCTCGATGGTGAGGGTGTCATGGGCCAGCTGCAAAATGCGCTGGTCGTCCACCTGCGCAGCAGTGCTGTCGGTGTGAGCATGGGTTTGGGTCATGCGCACATTTTATCGGTGGGGTGGGCTTATTTGCCGATGCAGAAGCTAGAGAAGATAACGCCCAATAAGTCATCCGAAGTGAACTCACCCGTAATGGCGTTGAGCGCGTTTTGGCTCAAGCGCAGTTCTTCGGCCAACAAATCCAGTGCGGGCACTTGAGCCTGGAGACTGGCATTGGCCAACATGAGGTGTTCGTCCACCTCGTGCAGGGCTTGTACGTGGCGCTCACGGGCCATGAACATGCCTTCGGCACCACCACCTTGCCAACCCACCACATGCAGCAGCTGTTGGCGCAGCGCGGGCAGGCCGTCGCCTGTCTTGGCCGACAGGGTGAGATGCGTGGCTTGTTGCTGGCCATCAGCGATGCCTGCTTGGCTTGGCAGCGTTGCAGCCATGCTTTTCGTGTCGGCTTTGTTCCATAAGTGCAAGACAGGCACATGGGCGTCTAGTTTGTCTTGCAATGTTTGTTCGATTTGCAGATCGGCTGCGGCATAGGCCGCATCGTCTTGGCGCGTGAGGTCATGCAAAAAAAGCACGGCGTCGGCTTGGCCAATTTGGTCCCATGCGCGGGCAATGCCAATGCGTTCGACCTCGTCCACATCGGGGTGTTCGCGCAGGCCTGCGGTGTCCACCACGTGCAAGGGCACGCCTTCAATTTGAATGGTTTGCTGCACCACGTCGCGTGTGGTGCCTGCAATCGGCGTGACGATGGCCAGTTCTGCGCCCGCCAAGGCATTGAGCAACGAGCTTTTGCCAGCGTTGGGCTGGCCCGCAATGACCACGCGAATGCCTTCGCGCAACAGCGCGCCCTGCTTGGTTTGCGCCATCACACGCGCAAGGTTTTGTTGCAGGCGGTTGAGCTGGCCTTGGGCGTCGGCTTGCTTCAAAAAGTCGATGTCTTCTTCTGGAAAATCCAATGTGGCTTCAACCAACATGCGCAAGTGGATGAGCGCATCACGCAATTGATGAATTTCGTTGGAGAACGCCCCCGCTAACGAACGGCTGGCACCGCGCGCTGCCGCTTCGGTACTCGCATCAATCAAATCGGCCACCGCTTCGGCTTGGGCCAAATCAAGCTTGTGGTTCAAAAACGCACGCTGGGTAAATTCACCAGGCTGCGCCAAGCGCAAGCCCCCAAGCAAAGGCTTGCCGTGTTCGTTCAAAGAAGCCGCAACGCGCAGGCAACGCGCCAAGATGAGTTGCAGCACCACGGGGCCACCATGTGCTTGCAGTTCCAACACGTCTTCGCCGGTGTAACTGTTCGGGCCTGGGAAATGCAAGGCCAGCACATGATCTATGGGCGCACCGGTTTCATCTGGCAACGGCATGTAGGTGGCCTCACGCGGTTTGAGTCCGCGACCACACAAACCCAGAGTCAAAGCGCCGAGGTTTTTGCCGCTCACGCGCACAATGCCCACGGCTCCTCGACCGGGTGCGGTGGCGATGGCGATGATGGGGGCGTCGTGTTGAGCAAGCATGGCTAGATTGTCCAGAAAAAAACCCGCCAACCGATGAAGGAGGCGGGTTTTTGATTGACCAAGTTTCTACGTTAGAACTTAGGCAAGTTGAATTGCGGTGGCACGCCCATGCGAATGTTGATGAGCCATTGCTGTGCAATCGACAACACGTTGTTGGTGATCCAGTACAACACCAAGCCCGCAGGGAAGAAGAAGAACATCACGCTAAAGGCCAGCGGCATGATCCACATCATCTTGGCTTGCATGGGGTCCGGTGGTGCGGGGTTCAATGCGGTTTGCAGCAACGTTGTCAATGTCATGAACAGTGGCAAGATGAAATAAGGGTCTGGTGCCGACAAGTCGTGAATCCAACCCACCCAAGGTGCGTTGCGAATTTCAACGGTGGACAACAACACCCAGTACAAAGCAATGAACACGGGAATTTGCAACGCGATAGGAACGCAACCACCCATGGGGTTGACCTTCTCTTCGCGGTAAATCTTCATCATCTCCACTTGCATTTGTTGCGGGTTGTCTTTGAGACGCTCGCGCATTTCCATGATTTTTGGATTGATGGCTTTCATCTTGGCCATGCTTTGGTAAGCGTGAGCGTTCAACCAGTAGAAGGCCGCTTTGAGCAAAACCACCAAGCTGACAATCGACCAACCCCAGTTACCCAAGATGTTGTTGAGCTGGTGCAGCAACCAGAACAAGGGCTTGGCCAAAATGGTCAACCAACCGTAGTCTTTGACCAACTCCAAGCCAGGGTAGAGCGCTTCGAGTTTTTTCTCTTCTTGTGGACCTGCATACAACGTGGCAGCCACGCTCTTGGTTTGGCCTGGCTTGATGGCTTCCAACGGTGCAATCAACGTCACGCGGTAACAGCAATCGGCCATGGTTGAACCAATGTCGACCGCGTCGATGGAGATGTCACGGTTCATGCCATCAGGCAAGATCCAAGCGCTCGCAAAGTAATGCTGCACCATGGCGATATAGCCGGTGCTGGCTTGTTTTTCAACATCTACTTTTTTCTTTTTGATGTCGGCAAACTCCACTTTTTGGTATTTCTTGGCTTCTGTGTAAATCGCAGGGCCCGTGAAGGTGGAATAAAAGGATGACTCGCCTGCAGGCTTGTGTCCGTCGCGAACCAATTGGAAATACAACTGAGGCGCCACGTCTTGCGTGCCCGTGTTCACGATGTCGTGCTTCACAGCCATGTCGTATGCACCACGCTTGACGGTGTAGGTCTTGACCAACTTCACGCCACCTTGTGCAGCCGACTCAAACGTGATGGATAACTCGTTCTCACCATCTTTGAGTTGGCGAGCGCCGGGGCGAACGGTCATCAAGGTCTTGTGTGTAGGCAACGCAACGCCTGGGGCGCTGGCAATCAGACCCGTTTGTGCGGTGTAGATGCGGTCTTTGCTGTCGTCCAACAACACAATTTTGTGACCCGGTTTTTGCTCGTCTTCATGCTTGAGCAATTCGGCGCGGACCAATGTGCCGCCTTCAGTGTCGAAGCTAAGTTTGAACAAATCGGTTTCAACCTGAACCAATTCTTTGCTGGCAGCGCGTGTTTCAACCACTGGCACGGCCACCGTACCTTGCAGCACAACAGGCGCTGGTACACCCGCCGCTTGCGGTGCGGCCGCCGAAGCTGCTGCCACTTGCGCTTGTTGCGCAGGCGTTGGGAAGAACGTGGCTTTGTGACCATTGTGAACTTGCCATTGGTCCCACAGAAGGACCATGGAGAAGCCAAAGATCACCCACAAAACGGTGCGGCGAATGTCATTCATGAAGTTTTCTTTCCGGAGTTGGAAGAGGTCAAAGAGGTAAACAAAGCGGGAGGTACGGGGTCATGTCCACCCACACACCAAGGATGGCAACGCGATAGGCGACGTAACGTCAGATAACTGCCTCGCGCGGCACCATGAACTTCTAAAGCTTGCAACGAATACACAGAGCATGTCGGTTCAAATCGGCACGATGACCCCAGCCACGGGCTGAGGAACAAGCGATACCCACGTACCAACGCCATTAAAAATGATTGCATCATGCTGCACTCACTCGGCCAAACAATTGTTTGAGTTCTTCACGCACCGTTTGTTTAAGCAGATCTGATGATGCACTGACAAACGTTTGTGCGTTAAATGTTGCGCGTAACCGAACCACATAGGCTGTGGGCATCAACCCTTTTTCAAAGTCACGCGAAACAGCATGAATTTGACGTCGAATTAAATTGCGCGTGACAGCACGCTTGGCCCAACGCTTGGGCGTCAGCGCACCCATCATCAAGACGCCATCGACAAACAGGGTCGGGGCTTCTTCAAACCCAGACCCTGTAGAGGCTTTGGCAGACGGTTGCCACTGGTGCAGCACAAAGTGCGGCGTACGTGCAACAGAACCTGCCGACATGACGGCCTGAAATTCTGACCACTGTTTCAGACGTTCCACGGCGCTTGGGTCGCGGGCCTGGTCAGCGGTCAAAAATTAGACAGCCAGACGCTTGCGACCTTTGGCACGACGTGCGTTGATCACAGCGCGGCCACCGCGTGTTTTCATGCGGACCAAAAAGCCATGGGTACGGGCGCGGCGGGTTTTAGAAGGCTGGTAAGTGCGTTTCATGATTTTTCCAAAAAGCTAAGCCCTGAGAGATCAGGGAAACCAATGATTATCTCAAACTTTTAGGCCTCTTGCAGACTTTTATCCACACTCTTTTTAGCTTTGCTTTTTTAAAAGTCTCACAGTTTTAGGTGACCTGTGGATAAATTTTTGATAAAGTGTCCAGTTGCCTGCCTTTTTAAAGCAGCTATCCACAGAAAAATATTGCATGAACCAGGGTCTTCCATCTTCTGCCGCCGACGGACTGCCACCAGAATCTGGTGAGGGTTTGTGGCAGGCATGCGTCGATCAATTGGCGCAAGAATTGCCTGAGCAGCAGTTCAATACTTGGATCAAACCACTGGCCGCCACCGTCGCTGAAGACTTCAGCAAAGTGGTTATTTTGGTCGGCAACCGCTTCAAATTAGACTGGATTCGTGCCCAATACGCCAGTCGAATTGCGGGTTTGTTACAACAAATGCACGGGCAATCGATTCAAGTGGAGTTAGCGATTACTCCCAAAGAAACCCCCGTCAGAATTAAACCTGTCTCCTTCTCGCAAGAACTTGAATCGCTGCCGGAAAGTTTTGTGGGTCTTGAAGAGGGTATTCCCAGTGGCCCTCGTACGCGCCTCAATACAGCTTTGACCTTTGACACCCTGGTCGAGGGTACAGCCAACCGCATGGCGCGTGCTGCTGCAATGCATGTGGCCACCATGCCAGGCCAGTTATATAACCCTTTGTTCATCTACGGCGGTGTCGGTTTGGGTAAGACCCATTTGATGCATGCCGTGGGCAACAAGCTCTTGTCAGAACGTCCAGAAGCCAAAGTTCTCTACATCCATGCAGAACAATTTGTTTCTGATGTGGTTAAAGCCTACCAACGTAAAACTTTTGACGAATTCAAAGAGCGTTATCACTCGTTAGATCTGCTTTTGATCGACGATGTTCAGTTTTTTGCCAACAAAGAACGCACCCAGGAAGAGTTTTTCAACGCGTTTGAAGCATTGCTGGCCAAAAAGTCTCACATCATCATGACGAGTGACACTTACCCAAAGGGGTTGACCGACATACACGAACGCTTGGTGTCACGCTTTGATGCGGGTTTGACAGTGGCGATTGAGCCTCCTGAACTCGAAATGCGCGTGGCCATCTTGATCAGCAAATCACGTGCTGAAGGTTCTGAAATGCCTGAGGAAGTGGCCTTCTTCGTTGCAAAGAACGTGCGTTCCAACGTGCGCGAACTCGAAGGCGCCTTGCGCAAAATTTTGGCTTATTCGCGTTTCAATCAAAAAGAAATTTCAATTCAACTGGCACGCGACGCACTGCGCGATTTGCTTTCTATTCAGAACCGCCAGGTTTCCGTAGAGAACATCCAAAAAACCGTCGCCGACTATTACAAGATCAAAGTGGCGGACATGTACTCTAAGAAACGTCCTGCCTCGATTGCACGTCCACGTCAGATTGCCATGTATCTAGCGAAAGAACTCACGCAAAAGAGCCTTCCTGAGATTGGTGAGCTGTTTGGTGGACGAGACCACACCACCGTGCTGCATGCAGTTCGCAAAATCACAGCAGAGCGTCAACAAATGGCCGACCTGAACCAACAGCTGCATGTTTTAGAACAAACACTCAAGGGCTAAACAGCAAAAGAACAACCTTGTGGATGGTTTCTGGATAACACCAGAGTTATCCACAGAAAAGTAGGAAAAATAAAGTTATCCAGTTTTGAACGACAGCAGAAAAGCAAGCTTGCCAACACCTTATGGGTCAACCCAAGTGCTTGAAAAAAAAGAGGAAAATGCTGTTGTCCACAGAAAGATGCTTTGCTTATCTACTACTACTAATTTAAATAAAGAAAACAAGAGGAAGAGATGATCGTACTGAAAGCAACACAAGACAAGGTTTTGTCAGTTCTGCAATCTGTTGCAGGCATCGTTGAACGTCGCCACACATTGCCAATCTTGGCCAATGTGTTGATTCGCAAAACAGGCAGTGCATTGCAACTCACCACTAGCGATTTGGAAATTCAAATTCGCACCACAGCTGAGCTGGATGGTGATGCAGGCAACTTCACCACGACAGTGGGTGCACGCAAGTTGATCGACATCTTGCGCACCATGCCTTCGGATCAAACCGTGAGTTTGGAGTCCAACCAAAACAAATTGATCTTGAAGGGTGGCAAAAGCCGCTTCACCTTGCAAAGCCTGCCAGCTGAAGATTTCCCATTGGTACAAGAAGCTGCCAACTTTGGCCCTTCCTTCAGCGTGCCACAAAAGACACTCAAAGAGTTGTTGCACCAAGTGTCATTCGCCATGGCTGTGCATGACATCCGTTACTACCTCAACGGTATTTTGTTTGTGGCAGAAGGTAAACAGTTGAGCTTGGTGGCCACAGATGGTCACCGCTTGGCTTTTTCTTCGGCCACATTGGATGTGGAAGTGCCACGCCAAGAAGTCATCTTGCCGCGCAAAACAGTGCTGGAAATGCAGCGTTTGTTGAGCGACAAAGAAGGCGCGATTGAAATGCAATTTGCAGGTAACCAAGCCAAGTTCACCTTCGAAGGCATGGAGTTTGTGACCAAGTTGGTCGAAGGCAAGTTCCCTGACTACAACCGCGTGATTCCAAAGAACCACAAGAACACCATCACCATGGGTCGCACGGCTTTGTTGGCCACCTTGCAACGCACAGCGATTTTGACCAGCGAGAAGTTCAAAGGCGTTCGCCTGAACCTCGAGCCTGGTGTGTTGCGCGTGGCATCAAGCAACGCCGAGCAAGAAGAAGCTGTAGACGAACTTGAAATTGATTACAGCGGCGACGCCATTGAAATTGGTTTCAATGTGACCTATTTGATCGACGCATTGACCAATATGGACCAAGATATGGTGCAGGTTGATTTGGCAGATTCCAACAGCTCTGCACTGATCACCATTCCAGACAACGCCACCTTCAAATACGTGGTGATGCCAATGCGTATCTAACGCGTTGTTGTTTCCCTTTTTACTGATTGAAATCGTGAGGTGCTTGTGCCTCACGCACGAAGACTTGCTATGACCGAACCCACTCAAACCCCTGAAAATCCAGTAACACCTCCAGCCGGTGAAGGCTATGGTGAAGGCTCTATCCAAATTTTGGAAGGTCTTGAGGCGGTTCGTAAGCGTCCCGGCATGTACATCGGTGACACATCCGATGGATCAGGCTTGCACCATTTGGTGTTTGAGGTGGTGGACAACTCGATTGACGAAGCTTTGGCGGGTCATTGCGATGACATCGTGGTCACCATCCACAGCGACAACTCCATCAGTGTGACTGACAACGGCCGTGGTATTCCCACCGGCGTGAAGATGGATGACAAGCACGAGCCCAAGCGCAGTGCGGCTGAAATTGCTTTGACTGAATTGCATGCGGGTGGCAAGTTCAACCAGAACAGTTACAAAGTGTCTGGTGGTTTGCACGGTGTGGGTGTGTCTTGTGTGAACGCGCTGTCTAAGTCATTGCGCTTGGTGGTTCGCCGTGATGGCAAGGTACATACCTTGGAGTTCTCCAAAGGTTTTGTGCAAAACCGTTTGATTGAAGTGGTGAACGGTGTGGAAGTGTCTCCCATGCGGATCACGGGTGATACCGAGAAGCGCGGCACAGAAGTTCATTTCTTGCCCGACACAGAAATCTTCACTCAAAACACGGATTTCCATTACGAAATTTTGAGCAAGCGTTTGCGCGAACTCAGCTTCTTGAACAACGGTGTGCGTATTCGTTTGATGGATGAGCGCACAGGCAAAGAAGACGACTTCTCTGGCGCGGGTGGTGTGAAGGGCTTTGTGGACTTCATCAACTCAGGCAAGAAGGTGTTGCATCCCAATGCGTTCTATGCCGAAGGTGATCGTCCTGCGGACACCTATGGCGGCATTCCTGGCACCAGCATTGGTGTGGAAGTGTCCATGCAGTGGAACGATGGTTACAACGAGAACGTCTTGTGTTTTACCAACAACATTCCACAACGTGACGGTGGTACGCATTTGACAGGTTTGCGTGCAGCAATGACACGCGTCATCAACAAGTACATCGAAGAAAACGAATTCGCCAAAAAGGCCAAGGTTGAAGTCACGGGTGACGACATGCGTGAAGGCTTGTGCTGTGTGCTGTCTGTCAAAGTGCCTGAACCCAAGTTCAGCAGCCAAACCAAAGATAAACTGGTGTCCAGCGAGGTGCGTGCGCCCGTGGAAGACATCGTCGCTAAAACACTGACTGACTATCTGCAAGAGCGTCCCAACGACGCCAAGATCATTTGCGGCAAGATTGTGGAAGCTGCGCGTGCCCGCGAAGCTGCCCGTAAAGCCCGTGAGATGACACGCCGCAAAGGTGTGTTGGACGGCATGGGCTTGCCAGGCAAGCTGGCTGATTGCCAAGAAAAAGACCCCTCGCTTTGCGAAATTTACATCGTGGAGGGTGACTCTGCAGGTGGTTCAGCCAAGCAAGGCCGTGACCGTAAATTCCAAGCCATCTTGCCCTTGCGCGGCAAGATTTTGAACGTTGAAAAAGCGCGTTACGAAAAGCTGCTGACCAGCAACGAAATCTTGACGCTCATCACCGCCCTGGGCACCGGCATCGGCAAAGCCAGTGCTGAGTCTGGCAAGTCGGCCACCGATGACTTCAACGTCGACAAGCTGCGCTACCACCGCATCATCATCATGACCGACGCCGACGTGGACGGTGCGCACATTCGTACGCTGTTGCTCACCTTCTTCTATCGCCAAATGCCAGAGCTGGTCGAGCGTGGTCACATCTACATTGCCCAACCCCCTTTGTACAAGGTCAAGGCGGGCAAAGAAGAGCTGTACCTCAAAGACGCATCCGCATTGGATGGCTTCTTGTTGCGCATTGCGTTGAAAGATGCCAGCATCACCACCGGCGGAGCCAATGCGCAAACCTTGAGCGGCGACACCTTGGCCGAATTGGCGCGCAAGCACCAAGTGGCTGAATCTGTCATTGCCCGCTTGAGCGGCTTCATGGATGCCGAAGCCTTACGCGCGATTGCGGACGGTGTGTCTATCAACCTCGACACCGTGGCGGACGCCGAAAAGTCGGCCGTTGCCATGCAAGAAAAATTGCGTGAACTCGGCAGTGGCTCAGAAGCTTCGGGTGAGTTTGATGTGCGTACCGACAAACCCATCTTGCGCATCAGCCGTCGCCATCATGGCAACGTCAAGAGCAGCGTGATTACCCAAGACTTCGTGCACGGTGCCGATTACGGTGCTTTGGCCGAAGCTGCACAAACCTTCCGTGATTTGGTGGGCGAGGGTTCCAAGGTGCACCGCGGTGAAGGTGAAAAAGCCAAAGAAGAAAAAGTCTCTGACTTCCGCCAAGCCATGAAGTGGTTGATTGGCCAAGCCGAAAACGCCACGGCACGTCAGCGCTACAAGGGTTTGGGCGAGATGAACCCAGCTCAGCTGTGGGAAACCACGATGGACCCGACGGTTCGCCGCTTGTTGCGTGTGCAAATCGACGATGCCATTGAAGCCGATCGCGTGTTCACCATGTTGATGGGCGACGAGGTCGAGCCTCGCCGCAACTTCATCGAAAACAACGCCTTGCGCGCTGCCAACATCGATATTTAATCGCGCTTGCCCTTCCAGCGTGAATGCTCTGGAAGGGTTTCGGCATCAAACACCTTTTGCTGTTCAGCCGTCAGTTGGTTGTAGAACGTACGCGTCGCTTCTGAGCGTTGTTTGACGTGTGCTTGCATGGCGGCCAAATTGGCTTCATGCACCGAATTCATTTTTTCCATGCGCTCGGGTGTATTCAACTTGGCCAGGGCCTCTCGATCAAGAGGTTGCATAAGGGGTTTTGCGGGCATTTTCATGCCTTGTACAAAGGCATTCCATGCGGGCTCTTGTGTAGCCGTTAAATGCAGCTTGGCTTTCAGTTCCGTCTGACGCTTCTCCCAATGCTTGGTCATGCGTTCATGCATGCGGCCCTCATCGTGGTGAACGCCCATTTCACCCATCATGGGTTGGGCTTGTGCGGGTACGACAGCAGACAAGGCTGTTCCAGCCAACAAAACAGACAATACGAAACGGGCGGTGTTCAAACGGGTCATAGAAGCTTCCTTGAAATGAGAGGCGAAATGCCTCGGTCAAGTTCGTACTGTGAACGATCTGTGTAACAGGTCTGTACGTTGCAGCACAAGTTGCGTAAAGTTTTGTAGACGCGTTTTGGCTTTAGTTGACTTGGTAGCCTTCGTCCGCAATGGCATGTGCAATGTCTTCGCGTGGCTTGTTGCTGTGCACATCGACCTTGCCGGTGCTGCGGTCAATCTCAACTTTAGCCTTAGGGTCCAAGCGTGCAATGGCTTTTTTGACGGCCATTTCGCAATGGCCACATGTCATGCCCTGAACTTGAAACGTGTTGTCCATCATTTGCTCCTTGTAAAAGATGTAACCTTAACTTATGTCTGAATTGTCTTGCGATATTGGTATTGGCGGAATGACCTGTGCGTCCTGCGTGGCCCGTGTGGAACGCGCGATTGCCAAACTGCCAGGGGTTGAGTCGGTGAGTGTCAACTTGGCCACCGAATCTGCCAGGGTGACCTGGGCTGCCTCGCAAGCGGCTGAGGATGAACAAACCCAGCAAGCCCGTCTGCGACGTGCCGTCCGCGATGCGGGCTACGAGCCTTTGGCGGCTGAGCATTTAGAGCAAGCCCCCGCAGGTGCGTGGGCGGGTTTTTCTCCCGTTGCTTTGGGGCTGTTGCTCAGTGCGCCATTGGTTTTGCCCATGCTGGGTGATGCCTTGGGTCAGCATTGGATGTTGCCCGCGCTGTGGCAGTTTTTGCTGGCGACGCCTGTGCAGTTTGTGTTGGGTGCGCGCTTTTACAAAGCGGGTTGGCACGCGCTGTTGGCGGGCAGTGGCAATATGGATTTGTTGGTCGCCTTGGGCACCAGCGCGGGTTGGGCGTTGTCCGTGTGGTTGTGGCTCACTGCCCCAGCAGGGGCCATGGTGCATTTGTATTTCGAAGGCTCAGCCGTTGTCATCACCTTGGTGTTGTTGGGCAAATGGCTAGAGGCCCGCGCCAAGCGCCAAACAACCGATGCCATTCGTGCCTTGCATGCCTTGCGTCCAGCGCGCGCACGCGTGATCACCCTAGATGGTGAGGTGGAAATTCCGATCGAAGAACTGTTGGTTGGCGACCGTTTGGTCGTGTTGCCAGGTGAGCGTTTTGCAGCAGATGGTGTGGTGCTTGAGGGTCAAACGCAAGTCGATGAAGCCATGCTCACGGGTGAACCCTTGCCCGTGCACAAGGTGGTGGATTCACGTGTGACGGGTGGCAGCATCAATGGCGAAGGCCGTGTGGTGATTCGCGTCAGCGCGACAGGCACGGCCACGGTGTTGGCCAACATCATCCGCTTGGTGGAAGACGCACAAGCGGCCAAGGCGCCCATTCAGCGTTTGGTGGATCAGGTGTCTGCGGTGTTCGTGCCGGTGGTCTTGGTGCTGGCCTTGGCTACGTTGTTGGCGTGGTGGTTCACGGGCCATAGCCTTGAGGTGTCGCTCATCCATTGCGTCGCGGTGTTGGTCATTGCGTGCCCGTGTGCTCTGGGGCTGGCCACACCAGCGGCCATCATGGCGGGCACGGGGGTGGCCGCTAAGCACGGTATCTTGATCAAAGATGCTCAGGCCTTAGAAGTGGCGCACAAGGTGGACACGGTCGCGTTTGACAAAACGGGCACCTTGACCGTGGGTCAGCCGCGTTTGTTGTCGTTGGTTGCCACTGTAGGCATCGACTCGGCGGCAGAGGCTCAAACCTTGCTCGCGCTCACCGCGAGTTTGCAAAGCGGCAGCGAACATCCGTTGGCTCATGCAGTGGTGCAAGCAGCCAAGGCCCAAGGCGTGGCGTTTGCAGCCCCTGACAGCACGAAGGCGGTTCCCGGCTTTGGCAGCGAAGGTGTGGTGCAGGGCAGTACCTTGCTGCTTGGCAGCTTGCGTTGGATGACCGAACTGGCTTTGCCAGAAGGCACATGGCTCGCGCAAGCGCAAGCTTTGCAAGCCCAGGGTGCCACGGTGTCGGTGTTGGCTGAACGCACGGCGCAAGGTCTTGTACCACGCGCTGTTCTCGCGTTTGGCGATGAACCCAAACCGGTTGTGCAAGCCGCCTTGGCTAAGTTGCGCGCGCGTGGTTTGCGTTTGGTGATGATCTCAGGCGACAACGCGGGTGCCGCACAAGCCATGGCCGCACGCTTGGGTTTGCATTCAGACGAGGTACACGCCGAGGTGATGCCCGGTGACAAAGCGGCATTGGTGAAGAGCTTGCAACACAACCCACATGCCTCTCCCCATGTGGTCGCTTTTGTGGGCGACGGCATTAACGATGCGCCTGCCTTGGCTGCTGCTGATGTGGGCTTGGCCATGGCCAACCTCAATGCCGATGGCCAGCGTGGTGGCACCGATGTAGCTATGCAAGCCGCAGGCATCACGCTCATGCGTGGTGATGTGGCCTTGGTTGCGGGTGCGTTGGACATCTCGGCGCGCACGGTCGCCAAGATTCGACAAAACTTGTTTTGGGCGTTTATTTACAACGCCGCAGGCATCCCGCTGGCGGCCATGGGCTATTTGAGTCCAGTCGTCGCGGGTGCCGCCATGGCGTTGAGTTCCGTCAGCGTGATGACCAACGCTTTGTTGTTGAAGCGTTGGAAACCTTGATCGCTGGTTGATGCGCTTACGCGCTTGCCGCGTCGTTCACCGTTGACGCTTTGGATGTTGAAAACCACGACACGTAGAGCGCAGGCAGTACCACCAGCGTTAGCAACGTGGCGGTGACCAAGCCACCAATCACGACGATGGCCAAGGGGCGTTGGGTTTCAGAACCAATGTCGTGGCTCAAGGCCATGGGCAACAAGCCCAGCGCGGCGAGCATGGCCGTCATTAAGACGGTACGCAGGCGTTGCAGAGCGCCCTCTTTGACTGCCTCAATCACGGTGTAGCCCGCATTGCGCAACTGTTGGAAGACGGAGAGCATCACCACGCCATTGAGCACCGCTTGGCCCGACAACGCAATAAAGCCAATGGCCGCAGACACGGAGAGCGGAATGCTGAAAATCCACAGCGCCACAAAACCGCCAATCAAAGCGAGTGGTACGTTGATCAAAATCAAACCTGCCGTTTTGAACGAACCGAAGGCGTCGAATAACAACACAAAAATCAGCAACAGCGAAATCGGCACCACCACGCCCAAGCGTTGCATGGCGCGCTCTTGGTTTTCAAATTCGCCGGACCAAGTGACCGCGTAGCTGTCGGCAATCTTCACGTTCTTTTCGACGCGTGCTTTCATGTCGGCGACGACCGAGCCCATGTCGCGGCCCTTCACAAAGATACCAATGGCCATGGTGCGTCGGCCCGCTTCGCGCGCAATGTTCATCGCGCCGCTGCCTTGGCGAATGGTGGCTACGTTTTCTAGCGTGGCGTAGCCACCGCCGGGCAAAGCGATGGGCGTGGCCGGCAGGTTGATGACCGAACGACGATCGCCGGCCAGGCGCAACACCACGGAGAACTTGCGCTCGCCTTCCCAAATCTCGGTCGTGGCGCGACCCGCCAAGGCCGACTCAATCACGTCTTGAATGTCGCCCACGTTGAGGCCCAATCGTGCGGCGCGGTCACGGTCGATGTCAACGATGAGTTGGGGCACTTCGCCCAAGCGGTCAATCTCGGCGCGTTGCACGCCCACGACTTGCTTGAACTCACGTTGCATGGCTTCGGTGGTGCGGCGCAGTTCGCCCAAGTCGTCACCCGAGACCTTGACCACGATTTGGCCTTTGATCTGTGAAATCGACTCCAGCACGTTGTCGCGAATCGGCATGGAGAACGCAGGGTCAACGCCAGGAATGATGGACAGCTTTTGGTCCATTTCTTCAATCAGCAAATCGCGCGTCATGCCTTTGCGCCATTCTTCGGCGGGCTTCACATCCACAAATACCTCGGCCATGCTGAGGGTTTTGGGGTCGGTGCCGTCTTCCGGTTGACCGGCTTTGGACACGACGGTGCGCACTTCAGGAATGGTCAGCAGTTGCAAGCGCGCTTTGCGCAGCACCTTGGCCGCTTCTTCTTGCGACACGCTGGCAGGCATGTCCCAGTTCACCCAGAACGTGCCTTCGTTGAGCTCAGGTAAAAACTCCGAACCCAAACTGGCTGCCGCCAAAACGGAAATGGCAAATCCGCTCAAGGCAATGCCCACCACTTTGCGGGGCTTCTCAAGCGCCCAGTTCAGCACGGGTTCGTACACCCGTTTGGCCCATGACACCAGACCGTTGTCGCCGTGCGGAATGCCCTTGCGAAGCATCCAATAGGCCAGCAACGGCACGAGGGTCAGCGAGAAGATGAGCGAACCCACCAGCGCCGTCGTGACTGACAACGCCATAGGCTGGAAGATGCGGCCCTCGTGGCGTTGCAGCGCAAAAATAGGAATGTGTGCCGCAATGATGATGAGCATCGAGAACACGGTGGGGCGGCCCACCTCGCTGGCGGCGTTGGTGATGAGGGTGCGCCGCTCTTTCTCGTTCATGCCTTCACCACGTTCGGCCAAGCGGTGCATGATGTTTTCAATCACGATCACCGCGCCGTCCACAATGATGCCGAAGTCCATCGCGCCCAAACTGAGCAAGTTGGCGGGCACGCCCAAAATCTTCAAGCCCAAGAAGGTCGACAGCAACGCGAGTGGAATGACCACCACCACGGCCAGCGAAGCGCGCATGTTGGACAAGAACAGGTACAACACCAGCGAAACCAGCAACGCGCCTTCCACCAAGTTTTTAAACACCGTGGTGAGGGTCTTGCCCATCAACCAGGTGCGGTCGTAGAACGGCACGATTTGCACGCCCTTAGGCAGTACGCGTTCGTTAAGGTCGACCAGTTTTTCTTTCACACCTTTCAGCACCACGCTGGGGTTCTCGCCCTTGCGCATGATGATGATGCCGGTCACCACATCGTCGTCCATGTCTTGGCCCACAGTGCCCAAACGAGGCACGGCACCAATGGCGACGGTGGCCACGTCTTTGACCAGCACGGGCGTGTTGCCGCGCGCGGTGACCACGATGTTGCCGATGTCTTGCGCCGAGTGCAGCAAGCCAATGCCGCGAATGGCAAACTGTTGTGCGCCTTGCGCCACGTAGCTACCACCGGCGTTCGAGTTGCCGCGGCCCATGGCGTCTTGCAAATCTTGCAGCGTGAGCTTGTAGGCTCGCAGCTTTTGCATGTCGGGCTGCACTTCGTATTGCTTGATGTAGCCGCCCATGCCCACCACGTCGGCCACACCTGGGATTTGGCGCAACGCGCGCTCGACGGTCCAGTCTTGGATGGTGCGTAGCTCTGTCGATGTTTTGCCATCGCCCTTGAGGCGGTAACGCATCACTTCACCCACAGGGGTGGCGTTGGGCATGACGTTGGCTTGCACGCCTGTGGGCAAGTCCACGCTGCTCAAGCGTTCGTTGACTTGTTGGCGCGCGAGATTGACTTCGGCTTTGTCGTCATACGTGACCACGGTGAATGACAAACCAAACTGCGTGTGTGAGAACACGCGAATCGAATTGGGCAGACCCGAGAGTGCCACCTCAATCGGCAAGGTCACTTCTTTTTCCACCTCTTCGGCGGCGCGGCCGGGGTAGAGCGCAATCACCGTCACTTGGGTGTCGGTGACGTCGGGGAAAGCTTCCACCGACAGATTTTTAAAGGCGAACACGCCCGACATCACAAACAGCAGGGTGCCCAGCAGAATGAACAGTGGCTGGTTCAGCGCATAGTCAATGAGACGCTTCATTTTTGACCTGCACTGCTGGCGGGGGCGGCTGTGCCGGGGGCTGGTGTGTGTTGCATGGCCTCGTCTTGGGCATTGCGGAACTCACGGGCCAACAGCAAGCTGTTTTCTTTCACCACCAGTTCGTTGGCTTGCACGCCGTCGACGATGAGCACTTCTTGTAGGCCTTCGTAGCCCAGCTTGACGCGGCGGGGTTCAAACACGCCGGGTTCGGTTTGCACATAGGCCCAGTGTTCGGTGCCGCGCAGTTGCACGGCGCTGGCGGGCACCAACACGCCCGCGCCTAGCTTGCGCTCGATGCGGGCGGTGCCCAGCATCTCGGCTTTGAGCGTGCGTTGCGCGTTGTCGATGACGGCACGCACTTTGATGGAGCGTGTGTTGCTGTCAATGAAGTCACCGGTGGCGGTGATCCTGGCTTCAAAGGTTTGGCCAGGGAAGTTCGGCAGCATTAAAGAAATTTTGGTGCCGGGTTTGAGCGACGCGGTGTCTGATTCACGCGCATCAATTTGCACCCACAGCACGCTGGGGTCGCTCACCACAAACAGGGCTTGGTTGCCGGGGCCGCCCTGGTCGGGGCGCACTTCTTGGCCTGCGCTGAGGTTGCGTTCGACGACCACGCCCTTGACGGTGGCGGCAATGCCCAGTTGTTGGTTCACGCCATTGGCGCTGCCATACATGCGGGTGCGGGCTTGGGCGCGTGCCAGTTCAGCTTTGGCGCGGAGCGCATCGGCTTCGGTCGCGTCCAGTTCTTTGCGCGAGATCACGTCGGCTTCAAACAAGGTTTGGTGACGTGCCAAGGCACGGTCGGCCACTTGGGCATCGGCCATGGCTTTGGCGGTGTCAGCCTGGGCTGCGCCAAACTCGGGCGATGCCAGCGTGGCCAGCACTTGACCCGCATTGACGCTCTGACCAATGTCTGCATTGAGTGTGAGGACGCGGCCCGCAAATGCCGGGTAGATGCGTTGGGTGCGCTCTTCGTTCCAGACCAAGCGTGCTGGTAATTCAATGGTCACGCTCTCGGCGGCTTTGGCTTCAACCGTGCCGAGCAAGGCCAGCTGTGGGTGGTCTGCAGGAAAGCGCAGTTGTTGACCCTGCACGATGGGCTGAGGCGCTGGGGGTTTTGTGGGGGCTTCTTGGTTCAGCAAGGCATAGGCCACCACCAGGAGTGCGACCAAGCCGCCGGCTACGCCGTAGCGCTTGGCTGGGGTGTCTAACAAGGTGTGGATGGTTTGGCGCAAGCGGGCTTGCAGGTTCTGTCGTATGCTCATAGCCACGTTTATCGTTCATTGTGGCTGACCAGCTCCTGACTTAATATTTCTTTGGGTCTTTACTTGAGAATTTTGTTGATTGAAGACGACGCCGTGTTGCAAACGGTGATGCTGCGCAGCCTCAGCGATGCGGGGCATCGCGTGGATGCCGCCAGTCATTTGGAAGAGGGCGCGCACTTTTGGCGAGTGCAGGCCTATGACGCCGTCTTGTTGGACCTGAATTTGCCGCTCAACGACCTGTCCCATGCTGCCCAAGGCAGTGGTTTGCAGCTTTTGCGTGAAGCGCGTGCCCGTGGCGACCGCACACCGGTGTTGGTACTGACGGCGCGCAACCGCACCGATGAACGCATTGCTGGCTTAGACGCCGGTGCGGACGACTACCTCGGCAAACCCTTTGATTTGGAAGAGGTTGAAGCGCGCTTGCGGGCTTTGGTGCGTCGTACCCAAGGCGTGGACGATGAGGTGCAGGTGGGCCGCTTGCGTCTGCACCGCAAGTTGCGTCGTATCTTTTTGGGCGATGCCGATTTGGCCTTGCCCGCCCGCGAGTTTGAGGTGCTGTGCGAGTTGATGACGCCACCGGGACGTGCCGTGAGCAAGCGTGTGTTGTCAGACAAACTTTCGGGATTTGATGAGGCGCTGGGTGACAACGCCTTAGAGGCTTTCATTTCCAGGTTGCGCAAAAAATTGGCAGACAGCGGTGCCACCATTCGTACCTTGCGTGGGATTGGCTATGTCTTGGAAGAGCAGCTATGAAAGTCACGCACAGCAAACCCTCGTTGCGCAACCGTTTGTTGCGTCATGTCTTGGTGCCGCTGGCGGTGACGTGGTTGCTGGGCTCTGCGTTGGTTGTGGGCATTGCTTCTTACTTTGCGCAACAGGCGTTTGACCGTGCTTTGCTAGACGATGCTTATTTGGTGGCCAGCCATGTGCGCCGTGTGACGGGCGAGTCGGGCGCGTTGGATTTGAGTCTCTCAGCGCAAGAGATGAGCACGGTTTTGTTTGACCAAAGTGAATCGTTGTACTTTGCGGTGTTGAGCCCCAGTGGTGCTTTGTTGGCGGGTCATGCTGGCTTGCGCCCGCCACAGTTTGACGACAATTTAAAGCCGCATTTCGATGCCATTGAATACCAAGGCCGTGTGTTGCGTAGCGTCACCATTTACCGCGAGCATCCCGGTAATTTTTATGTCGTGATGGCTCAAACCACGGCCAGTCGCGACCATTTGTTGCAGCGCTTGTTCACGTTTTCTATTGTTCCGCAGCTGCTGCTACTCATGGGCTTGGCCGCTTGGCTGCAGCGCGCAATTAAAGACGATCTGGTGCCGCTCGCCGACCTTGAGCATGCTGTGGGTCGACGCGATGCGCGTGACTTAACCCCAGTGCCAGTCAGCGCCACGACGCGTGATGTGCAGCGCTTGGGTCAAGCGATCAACGCGCTCTTAGGGCGTATTGCTCATAGCGTGCAAGCCCAACGCGAGTTCTCGGGCAATGTGGCACACGAGCTGCGAACGCCTTTGGCGGGTATTCGCGCATTGGCCGATTACGGTCTGCGTCAGAGCGATCCGCAGGTGTGGCGTGAGCAATTGCTAGGCATTGCACAAAGCCAAGAACGGGCCAGCCATTTGGTCGATCAGTTGTTGGCACTTGCCTTGGCAGATGAGGCCCAGCACACCTTAGAGCAGAAACCCGTGGCAATCGATGTGCTGGTGAGCGAAGCGGTGTTGCGCTTTTTGCCTCGTGCCGATGCGGCCGGCGTGGACCTAGGGGCACGTGGCGCAGACCAGCCCGTGTGGGCGTTCGCAAATGACGCGTTGATTGAGGGGGTTTTAAACAACTTGCTCGACAACGCCTTACGCTATGGTCGTTCCCCCGAGGGGGAGAGCAATATCACCGTGTCAGTGGTGGATGCACCGCAAGCCGTCGTGTTAGCCGTGATTGACAACGGTCCCGGCGTTTCGCCTGAGCAGCTTAAAAAACTCACCCACCGTTGGGTACAGGGCTCGGCGGGTGAAGCGCTGAAAGAAGGCTCGGGTTTGGGCCTAGCCATCGTCAGTGAATATGTCCGATTGCTCGGCGCCAAAGTGACCATGCAAACCGAAAGCCCCCACGGCTTGCGGGTGAGCATCACTTTGAACAAGCCCTTGTAAAATCGCCCCCTCGGCTAAAAGGGCGGCGCACAACCCTGAGGCCTCGCACCTGTGCACACCCAAAGGTTGGTTTTATGTTGTACCCCCAAGAGTTTGATGTCATCGTCGTAGGCGGTGGTCACGCTGGCACCGAAGCCGCGTTGGCCGCGGCACGCATGGGGGCTAAAACTTTACTCTTAAGCCACAACATCGAAACCTTGGGTCAGATGAGCTGCAACCCCTCCATTGGCGGCATTGGCAAAGGCCACTTGGTCAAAGAGGTGGACGCTTTGGGCGGTGCCATGGCCTTGGCCACGGATGAGTCTGGCATTCAGTTCCGCATCCTCAACAGCTCCAAAGGTCCAGCCGTGCGCGCCACCCGCGCGCAAGCCGACCGCATTTTGTACAAAGCCGCGATTCGCCGCATGTTGGAAAACCAGCCCAACCTGTGGCTGTTCCAACAAGCCGTGGATGACTTGATGGTGGAGGGCGACCGCGTGGTGGGTGCCTGCACCCAGGCGGGCATTCGATTCCGCAGCCGCACTGTGGTGCTGACAGCCGGTACCTTCTTGGACGGCAAGATTCATGTGGGCTTGAACAACTACGCCGGTGGCCGCGCGGGCGACCCGCCCGCGGTCAGCCTGTCGGCCCGCCTCAAAGAACTCAATCTGCCACAAGGCCGACTCAAAACCGGCACGCCCCCGCGCATCGATGGCCGCACGATTGACTTCAGCCAATGTATTGAACAACCCGGTGATGGCGTCGTCAATCAAACCTCCACGGGCGCACCTTCGGCTGGCGTGTTGGGTGAGGTGCCGGTGTTCAGTTACATGGGCCGAGCGTCCATGCACCCGCAGCACATGCCTTGCTGGATTACCCATACCAACCAGCGCACCCACGACATCATCCGCTCCGGCTTTGACCGCAGCCCCATGTTCACCGGCAAGATCGAAGGCGTGGGCCCACGCTACTGCCCGAGCGTGGAAGACAAGATCAACCGCTTCGCCGACAAAGACAGCCACCAAATTTTCCTAGAACCCGAAGGCCTGACCACCCACGAGTACTACCCCAACGGCATCAGCACCAGCTTGCCGTTTGACATCCAGTACGACTTGGTCCGCTCGATGAAGGGCTTGGAAAACGCCCACATCATTCGCCCCGGCTACGCCATCGAGTACGACTACTTTGACCCGCGTGAGTTGAAGCGCTCGTTCGAGACCCGAGCGCTTGGCGGTTTGTTCTTTGCGGGGCAGATCAACGGCACCACCGGATACGAAGAGGCGGCTGCGCAAGGTTTGTTTGCGGGCATCAACGCTGCTTTGCAATGCCGAAGCTTGGCCGGCGCTGCCAACGACTTCGGTGGCGCTTGGACACCGGGCCGCGACCAAGCCTATTTGGGCGTGTTGGTGGACGACCTCACCACCAAGGGCGTGACCGAGCCTTACCGCATGTTCACCAGTCGCGCCGAGTTCCGTTTGCAGCTGCGCGAAGACAACGCCGACATGCGCCTGACCGAAGTTGGCCGCCAAATGGGCCTGGTCGATGACGCCCGTTGGGACGCCTTCAGCCGTAAACGTGATGCTGTTTCACGTGAAACAGAGCGTCTCAAATCCATCTGGGTCAATCCGCGCAATTTGTCTGTGGCAGAAGCCGAGCGTGTGTTGGGCAAGGGCATTGACCGCGAATACAACTTGGCCGATTTGCTCCGCCGCCCCGATGTGAGCTACCAGGGTTTGATGTCTTTGGATGGCGCCAAGCATCAAAACCAAGAGTTGCTGAGTGGCCTGAATGGCGACGATGTTTCACGTGAAACTACCCGTGCCGTCATTGAGCAGATTGAAATCGCTGCTAAATACTCGGGCTATATTGACCGTCAGCGCGACGAGGTGGAGCGCGCTGCTCATTACGAAAACCTCCAGTTGCCCGAAGACTTGGACTACAACCAAGTTACCGCTTTGTCGTTTGAGGTGCGTCAGCGCCTGAGTCGTCAACGTCCCGAAACCTTGGGGCAGGCGTCGCGTTTGTCGGGTGTCACGCCTGCGGCCATTTCTTTGTTGCTGATTCACCTCAAGCGGTCGCGTGTCAAAGGTTTTGCCCAAGAGTCCGCTGCCAGCAATTCGACCGAGGCTGTCTGATGCATCCTTTGTTGCCAGCTCTCCAAAAGGGGCTTCAAGATTTAGGCTTGTCTTTGTCCGACGACCAGCAAGCCCAGTTGTTGGCTTACATAGATTTGATCGCCAAGTGGACCAAGGTTTACAACCTGACGGCTGTGCGTGATGCCAACGAAATGCTCACCCACCACCTGCTCGACAGTTTGGCGGTCATTGCGCCGCTGCGCCGCGAGTTGGCTAAGTTGGCCGTGCCGGATTTGGCTGCAAGCGGTGATGGGGCCTCGACGCTTGCTGTGACTCATCCGAAGTTCAAGTTGCTGGACGTGGGTTCGGGCGCTGGCTTGCCTGGCATTGTCATTGCCATCACTTGCCCCGACGTGGCGGTGACTTGTGTCGATACGGTGGCTAAGAAGGCCGCCTTCATCCAGCAGGTCGCGGCGACCTTGAGGTTGCCCAACCTCAAGGGTCTGCATGCACGGGTCGAAAGCCTGACCCAGCCCTACGATGTGGTTTGTTCTCGGGCGTTTGCTTCGCTGGTGGACTTCACCACATGGTCCAAATCTGCCTTAGCTACCCATGGTGTGTGGATGGCGATGAAGGGTAAACATCCAGACCTTGAGCTGGCCGTGTTGCCAGAAAGCGTCACAGTGTTTCACGTGGAACAGCTTCAAGTGCCCGGCTTAGATGCTGAGCGCTGCATCATCTGGATGCGCGGTTAAACTTCCCTCAGTTATAAATCTGAGTCTTCTATGTTCGGTATCGCGGACTACGGCGCTTTCGTCGTGGCCATCATTGTCTTTTTGGCCATTCCAGGCCCCGGGAACTTGGCCTTGCTCACCGCAACGGGCAAGGGTGGGGTGCGTTCGGGTTTGGCTGCCACGCTGGGCGTGATCGCGGGTGACCAAGTGTTGTTGTGGTTGGCCGTGGCGGGTTTGTCGGCGGTGCTCATCAACTATCCTGGTTTGTACAGCTCGGTCAAATGGGCGGGCGCTGCTTACTTGTTGGGTTTAGGCTATTCTTTGTTCAACAGCAAGCCGGGTGATGCGCCCGTGTTGAATATGAAGCCCGATCACTACTTTCGCCAAGGGCTGTTCATCACGGTGTTGAACCCCAAAGCGATTGTGTTTTACATGGCTTTCTTTCCTTTGTTTGTAGACCCGGCGGTTCATCAAGGTTTGGTCACCTTTGGGTTCATGGCCCTCACCATTGCGGCGCTTACTTTTCTTTATGGGTTGGTGGTTGTTTTGCTGGCCCACCATTTGGCCGAGCGCGTGCGCGCCAATCCGATGGTGAGCGTGATGCTCAACAAAGTAGCGGGCACCTTGCTCATGGGTTTTGGCCTGAAGTTGGCGCTGTTTTAATAATTTTCCTGTCTCTTTCGAAAGCTCTGTATGGCCAAAATCTTTTGCGTTGCAAACCAAAAAGGCGGTGTGGGTAAAACCACCACCACCGTCAACTTGTCTGCAGGTTTGGCATTCGTTGGCCAGCGTGTGTTGATGGTCGACCTCGACCCACAGGGCAATGCCACCATGAGTTCGGGCGTGGACAAGCGCGAGATGGAACTGTCGGTTTACGACGTGTTGCTCGAAGAAGCCACGGTGGCCGAAGCGCGCGTTCGCAGCAACTGGGGCACAGAGGGCGTGCGCGCCAAAATTCCAACCTACGACGTATTGGGCGCCAACCGCGACTTGGCCGGTGCCGAAGTGGAGCTGGTGTCTTTGGAGCGCCGCGAAAACCGATTGAAACAAGCCTTGGCTGCCGTGGATTCGGAGTATGACTTTATTCTTATCGACTGTCCGCCATCGCTCTCTATGCTCACCCTCAACGGCTTGTGCTGCGCGCACGGCGTGATCGTGCCCATGCAGTGTGAATACTTTGCCCTTGAAGGCTTGACCGACTTGGTCAACACCATCAAGCAAGTGCATGCCAACCTCAACCGCGACCTCAAAATCATTGGCCTCTTGCGCGTCATGTTTGACCCGCGCATCACCTTGCAGCAGCAGGTGAGCGATCAACTCAAAGACCACTTTGGCGACAAAGTGTTCAGTGCTGTTATTCCTCGCAACGTGCGTTTGGCCGAAGCCCCCAGCTATGGCCTGCCCGGCGTTGTGTTTGATCCTTCGGCCAAAGGCAGCCACGCGTTTGTCGACTTTGCGCAAGAAATGGTGGAACGCGTCAAAGCGTTCTAAGCCCAGAACCGCACCCTTATGACGGCTTCAGTTCTCATCCTGCCCGGCTGGCACAACAGCGGCCCCACCCACTGGCAAAGCCTGTGGCAGCAGACGCACGGCTACGTGCGTGTGGAGCAGCACAGCTGGGATTGGCCCTTGCGTGGTGACTGGATGATGCAGCTGGAAGAAGCCGTGTTGGCAAACCCGGACGCCGTGTTGGTGGCCCACAGCTTGGGCTGTTTGTTGGTGGCGGCGTGGGCCGCACACTCGTTGCAAACACACCGTGTCAAAGCCGCATTGTTGGTAGCACCTGCAGATGTCGAGCGCGCTGAGATGCAACAGATGCTCCACAGTTGGAGCCCCATCGCGCGCGCGCGCTTACCGTTCCCCAGCGTGATGGCCACCAGCCGCAACGACCCTTATTGCAGTTTCATGCGCGCCAGTGCTTTGGCGCACGCGTGGGGTTCGCGCATGGTCGATTGCGGCATGAGCGGCCACATCAATGCCGACGCCAACTTGGGCGATTGGCCCGAAGGCTTTGCCTTGTTACAAGATTTACTCAAAGAAGAAGTTACCCATGGTTACTAAAAAACCCAAAGGCTTAGGCCGCGGCCTTGAAGCCTTGCTCGGCCCCAAAGTAGACGACAGCATGGCTGCACAAGCGGCGGCTGCGGACGGTTTGCCCAGCACCTTGCCGCTCACACAAATGGTGCCCGGCATGTACCAGCCACGCACGCGCATGGACGAGGGCGCTTTGTATGAGTTGGCCGAAAGCATCAAAGCCCAAGGCATCATGCAGCCCATTCTTGTGCGTCAGCTCACCGATGGCCCCAACGCTGGCAAATACGAAATCATCGCGGGCGAACGCCGCAGCCGCGCCGCCAAATTAGCCGGCCTGGACACCGTCCCCGTGCTTGTGCGCAACGTGCCCAACGAAGCCGCCGCTGCGATGGCGTTGATTGAAAACATCCAGCGCGAAGACTTGAATCCGCTTGAAGAAGCACAAGGCTTGCAACGCCTCATCAAAGAGTTTGGCCTCACGCACGAACTCGCTGCCCAGGCCGTGGGCCGCTCACGCAGCGCCGCCAGTAACTTGCTGCGCTTGCTCAACTTGGCCGACCCCGTGCAGTCCATGCTCATGGCGGGCGACATCGACATGGGCCATGCCCGTGCTTTGTTGGCGCTGGACCGTGGGACGCAAATCACCGCGGCCAATCAAATCAGCGCCAAAAAAATGTCGGTGCGCGAAGCCGAAAGCCTAGTCAAAAAACTCAGCGCCGAATTCAACCTCGTGCCGCAAAAACCCAAAAGCGAAAAATCACGCGACATCAAACGCATCGAAGAAGAGCTTTCTGATTTGCTCACTGCACAAGTTGAAGTGCGCGTTAAAAAACGCGTCAAGCGTCATGGCAGAGTCGAAGAGATGGGTGAGTTGGCGATTCAGTTTGGATCGCTTGATGAACTCAACGGACTGATCGACAAACTTCGCAAATCGTAAAAAACAGATGGCTGAAACGCTGCAAACCGGATTCTTACCAAAGGGCTTTTTCCAAGGTTCGCCGCTCCAGCGTCGTCGCAGCTTGCTCACGTACATGCTGCTTTTGGTGGGCGCGTGTTCGTTGCCGTTTTATTTCATTCACCACCCCGACTACAACCACGTTGCAAACTTGGTCGGCACGGCAGGGTATTGGGGTTTGCTGGTGTTGCTCTGGTTGGGTGCCCCGTATGTGCTCGTTGCCAACGGCACCTTGCTCTGGTCGATTTCTTATGTCGCTTATTTAGCAGCGATGACCGGAGGCATCAACTCACCCGTGTTGGTGTGGATCACGGCGGTGGTGCTGCCTGCCATTTTGTTGCTTGACCGGATGGCCGCTTTCTTTTGGGTCGCTGTGGTGCTGGTGGTTAATTTGCTGCTGCTTCTCATCAGTCAACAAGGCTTGGTCAACAGTGACATCAACATGGCCAACGATGTCATGGCCTGGACGGTGGCCAACAAACTCTTTGTGCTGAGCTTGGCCATGTTTGTGGTGTTTGTTGCCGAACGCATGCACCGCAGCCAAGTGGCTGACATGGACCAAAGCAACGCAGAGCTAGAACAAACGCACCAAGCCTTGATTCGCGCGCAAGCCCACAAAGACGAATTCATTGCATCGGTGGGCCATGAGTTGCGCACACCCATGAACGCCATTCTGGGCCTCAACGGCATCTTGCGCACGGAGCTTTCCTCACGCGCAGAAGATGCCGAGGTGGTCGATCACATCCGTCGTTCGACAGAACAGCTGTTGCAAGTGGTGAACGATATTTTGGATTTCTCGCAACTCCAAGCTGGGCGTCTCACGCTGCGCGAAGACGAGTTCTCGTTGCGTGAAACGTTGACAACGGTGCTTGCCTCTTTCGAGGTCAAAGCGCAAGCCAAAGGCATTGCATTGCACTTAGATGCCGCCGCTGTGCACAACATGTGGGTCAAGGGCGATCGCCAACGATTGGCCCAAGTGCTGAACAACTTGCTCGACAACGCGCTCAAATTCACGGCAGCGGGCAGCATTCATGTGCGTGCACAGGCGGTGGGCGGTGGCGTGTTGTTTGAGGTGCAAGACACAGGCATTGGCATTGCCCCCGATCGTCAAAAACAAATTTTCAATGGGTTTGAACATGCGGATGTGCAAACCAATCGCCAATACGGCGGCACTGGCTTGGGCTTGTCCATCTGCGAGCGCTTGGTTCGTTTGCAAGGCGGCACCATTGGCGTGAGCAGTGTGCAAGGTCACGGCGCACGGTTTTGGTTTCAGTTGCCCATGCGCAGCGTGGCGGTGCAAGAGGCGAAGGCTGCGGCTGAGATGGCGCGCATGTTGGCCGACAAGGCCTTGCAAATTTTGCTCGTCGATGACAACGCGGTGAACTTGCTTGTCGCCCGCATGATGCTTAAAAAGTGTTTCCCCAAAGCAGAAATTGTGGAAGCTAGCAGCGGCCCCATCGCACTGGAAAAACTGCGGGCACAGCCCTTTGACTTGGTTTTGATGGATATGGTCATGCCCGAGATGGATGGCATGGAAGTCACCCAACTTTTGCGAAACACCTTTCCTGCGCCCGTGTGTCACATCCCCGTGTTGGCGCTCACCGCCAGTGCCAACCCTGTGGACCAAGACCGTTGCTTGGCATCGGGCATGAACGACGTCATACACAAGCCGTTGGACGAGCAACAGCTCATCGCCAAAATCTCGAATGCGCTCGCGCTGCACGCCGCAAAGGAGACGCCGTGAGCAGCACCAAATTTGAGGCCCTTGCCGCTTGGGTTGTGCCGCGCTTGCCCAAGCGCTTTCAAGAAGGGCGCTTGCCCTATTTGTTTTTGATCGTGTGGCTGCTCATTGGTGCGATGATGGTGCTGGCTGTGATCACGCCTTACCCCAACGGCGTGCCTGTGCCGCTGGCCTTTGCCTGCGTGTTGCTGATCTTGCAGCTCCTGTTCATCTGGGGCCTGCCTTTGAAATGGGCGGTCAACCTAGGTTTGCTCGCCGGACTGCTGCAAGTTTGTTATGCAGCTTGGATGTCGGGCGGTATTTTTTCGCCACGCATGGCGTGGTTGGCCGCGATTCCTTTGATTCCGTTTTACGCCATCAGCCGCTTCACGGGCATGGCGTGGTTGGTGTTGGTGTTGTGCGTGGAGCTCGCCATGGCCTATATCACTTGGCATGGCTGGCTGCCCGACAACCCGACCTTGGGGGCGGCGCAAATCATGTCCTCGTTTGCCAGCTACACGGTGGTCACGCTCATCGTGATTACCGTCCCGTTTTTGTATGACAACCTCTTTCGCCAAGCCTATGCCGCGAGTCTTCAGCGCAACTTAGAGCTAGAAGAAAAGCGGAAAGAACTTCTGCGTACAGCGGCCTTGCGCGAACAGTTCATTGCCACTGTCAGCCACGAACTGCGCACCCCCATGAATGCCATCTTGGGTTTCAACAACATGCTGCTTGCGCGCGTGTCTGACAACCCGCAAGCGCTGAAAATTTTGAACCACACGCGCCAGTCCGCGGATCACTTGCTCACCGTGATCAACGATGTGCTGGATTACTCACAGTTGCAAGCGGGCAAGATCGACGTGCAGTACGAAACCTTTGCCTTGCGCGATACCGTTCACACCGCGTTCGATTTGTTCGCGCAACGCGTCGAGAGCATGCATCTGCAATACACCTGCACCATTGACGACAACGTGCCGCACTGGGTGCATGCAGACCGTCATCGGCTCATGCAAATTTTGGTGAACTTGTTGGGCAACGCCATCAAGTTCACGCACCAAGGCCATGTGATTTTGCATGTGCGTCAGCAACCGCTGTGTGTGCACTTCTCCGTGCGTGACACCGGCATCGGCATTCCCGAAGCGCAGCAGCCCAAAATTTTCCAACGCTTTGTGCAAGCCGAGGATGACATTCAATCGCGCTACGGCGGCAACGGTTTGGGCTTGTCCATCACGCAGCGCCTTGTCGAGTTGATGGGTGGCCATATTGGTTTTGAAAGCAAGCCCGGTGAAGGTTCCATGTTTTGGTTCACTTTGCCACTGGTGGAGGTGGCACCTCCTGAGGTGGAGGCCCCACGGGCCAAAACGCCCGCGGCCACGAGCGTCACAGTGCCACGCTTTTTGGTTGTGGACGACCATCCGATCAACCGATTGTTGGTGCGTCAAATCCTGAAAAACAATTGGAAAAATTGTGAACTGGTCGAAGCCGACAACGGCATCAAAGCGCTGGATGCGCTGCGTCAACAAGATTTTGATGTGGTGCTCATGGACATGGTCATGCCCGAAATGGATGGCATCGAGGCCACCACGGCGTTGCGTTTAAGCTTTGACCAACCCACGCGTGACACCCCCGTTTTGGGGCTCACCGCGAACGTCAACCCGCAAGACCTTGAGCGCTTTGCCGATGCCGGCGTGAGCGCTGTGGTGCTCAAACCGTTTGATGCCGTCAAGCTCTGCGCTCAGGTCGAGCAAATGCTTACAGAGAAAAAATCTTCCCTGGGTTCATGATGTTGTCCGGGTCCAGAGCCCGTTTGATGGTGCGCATCATGTCCACCGCGCCTTCGCCGGTTTCGGTACGCAAGAATTCCATCTTGTGCAAACCAATGCCGTGTTCGCCGGTGCATGTGCCGCCCAGACTCAGGGCGCGTGTCACCAGTTTGTGGTTCAAGTCTTCGGCCAAGGCGCACTCTTGCGCGTTGTTGGGGTCGATCAAATAACCCACATGGAAATTGCCATCACCAACGTGACCCACTAAGAAGTAGTGCAGGCCAGACGCATTGACTTCGGCAATCGAATCCAACATGGCATCCGCCAGCTTGCTAATGGGCACACAGGTGTCGGTCGTCACTGCGCGGCAGCCGGGGCGGCTTTGAATCGCGGCAAAGTAGGCGTTGTGTCGCGCTGTCCACAAGCGTGTGCGCTCTTCAGGTGTCGTGGCCCATTCAAACGAGACACCACCATGTTCTGCCGCAATTTCTTGCACTGTCTCCGCTTGCTCTTTCACGCCGGCGGGTGAGCCGTGAAACTCCATCAGCAGCATGGGGGTTTCAGCCAAATTCAATTTCGCGTATTGGTTCACCATGCGCACCGATTGGCCGTCCAGCAGTTCCACACGCGCAATTGGCACGCCCATTTGAATGGTTGTAATCGTGGTGTGCACCGCCGCTTCAATGCTGGGGAATGAACACACGGCAGCCAGCACAGCCTCAGGCAGCGGGTAAATGCGCAGCGTGATTTCTGTCATCACACCCAGCGTGCCTTCGCTGCCTACAAACAGGCGTGTCAGGTCGTAGCCTGCGGCTGACTTTTTGGCGCGCGTGCCTGTGCGAATCACCTCGCCACTGGCGGTCACCACTTCAAGCGTCAACACGTTTTCGCGCATCGTGCCGTAACGCACCGCGTTGGTACCGCTGGCACGTGTGGCGCACATGCCGCCAAGCGATGCGTCCGCACCTGGGTCGATGGGGAAGAACAAACCCGTACTTTTGATTTCTTCGTTCAGCTGCTTGCGCGTCACGCCGGGCTGCACCGTCACCGTCAAGTCTTCGGCGTTGATGCTCAGCACCTTGTTCATGCGGCTCACGTCTAGGCTGATACCGCCTTGCACGGCCAGCAAGTGGCCTTCTAGCGACGAACCCACACCAAATGGAATGACGGGCGCTTTGTATTGCGCGGCCAGTGTGACGGCATCCGCCACGTCTTGCGTGCTTTCCGCAAACACCACCGCAGCGGGTGGCGGCACATGCACGAAGGGTGATTCATCGCGTCCATGCTGCTCTCGCACCACCAACGCCGTTGAGCAATTCGCGCCAAACCGAGCTTGCAGTGCCGCAATCAATTCGGCGGGCACCTCGCGTGGTGCGATGGCAGGCGTTAAGTGTTGGTGGGCGGTGGGGGCGTTCATGGGGTTTTCTCCTAAGCAATCGCTCATTTTAAGAAGAAGCCTTGTCAGCCAGAAGCGCCCACGCGACAGGCAAAATAAGCCAAAAATCAAACTCACGAGGCAAACAGCATGGGCAACCGACTTTCACAAATCGCCACCCGCACCGGAGACGCGGGCACCACGGGCTTGGGCAACAACCAACGCGTGTCTAAAAACAGCCTGCGCGTTCACGCCATGGGCGAGGTGGACGAACTCAACTCCAACATCGGCGTCTTGCTGTGCGAAGACATGCCGCAAGATGTGTCCGATGTGTTGGTCGAGATTCAGCACCAGCTGTTTAACCTGGGCGGTGAGTTGTCGATTCCAGGGTTTGAGCTGCTCAAAGAAGAAGCCGTTCAAGCACTCGACCAGGCACTCGAAAAATACAACAGCCAGCTCCCGAAGCTCGAAGAATTCATCTTGCCTGCAGGCACACGCGGCGCAGCGCTTTCACATGTGTGCCGTACCGTGGCCCGCCGTGCCGAACGTGCGGTGGTGGCGTTAGGCAACGAAGAAGCCATTGGCGATGCCCCGCGCCAATACCTCAACCGACTGAGCGACTTGATGTTCGTTCTCGCCCGTGTTCTCAACCGAATGAACGGCGGCGATGATGTGTACTGGAAAAGCGAGCGCATGAAGCGTAGCGGCGCTTAATGAGCGTCACTCACTCTTGTTGAGAGAGCCGATTAAAAACATCAAAACATCACCTGAAACTAAAACCCATACGCCCGTTGGCGTATGTACGAAATAGGGAAAACCCCAGACAATAAATTTTTTAATTTTGCGCTTGTTCGCTGAATATATTGTTTATTTTGGTTTTTGCATTCGAGGTGAATGCGATTGCCGAATTCAATTCGGGTGGTTTGTGATGGGTTCAATTTTTAACCAGCGCGCGGCGCGTCGGTGCCTTGGTGTCTTTGCGCTTGCAGTACTGGCGCAGCAGGCACTCGCCCAAACAGGCAAATACGGCATCAACACACCTTTGGGCGACACTTATGCTGCCGTCACAAGCGTTGCCGACGAACAAACCCGCATTGTTCTCTACCGCGCGATCACGCCCGATACAACAGGCGTTGTTTCGGTTTACCTCTCTAGATAGTTTGTTTACTAGGCTCACTTAGCCATTGATTTGTCTTCACTTCCCACATCTGTTACTGGCATTCCCCCAAATCAGTAGACAAATAATGATGTCAAAACTGAAATGGAGGAATGCAAATGCAACGGACGAAATATGCCCCAGAGTTCAAAGACGAGGCAGTCAAGCAAGTCATCGATAAAGGCCACTCGGTTGTCGATGTAGCTAAGCGGCTTGGAATTCCAGATAACGTGCTGTACACATGGGTCAGCAAATTCAAGAAGGCCGATGAACCTCTGTCCAGCGATCTCAAGGCAATGCAAGCCGAGATGGCCAAACTCAAGGCAGAACTCAGGCGCACGACAGAGGAGCGCGACATCCTAAAAAAGGCCGCCGCGTACTTTGCCAAGCAGTCCGGGTGAAGTACGCGTTTATTCAAGCGCACCGAACCGAATTCCGACTCACCAGCATGTGTCGTGTCCTTAAAGTTCACCGCAGTGGCTACTACGCTTGGCTGCACGAGCCTCTATCTCCACGGACCAAGGCTAACGAGGCGCTAACGGCAAAGATCAAAGAGTTCTACGACCAAAGCATGGGCATCTATGGAAGCCCACGCATCTTCTACGATTTGAAAGAGGCCGGTGTGATTTGTGGTGAGAACCGGGTTGCGCGGCTGATGCGTGCAGCAGGAATTAAGTCAGTGCGTGGCTACAAGCGCCCTCGGTACAGAGTAGGCAAGCCTGCATTGGTTGCACCGAATCAGTTGCAACGCCAGTTCCAACACGATGAGCCAGACCATGCCTGGGTGACTGACATCACGTACATCCGTACACATGAAGGGTGGTTGTATTTGGCGGCTGTGCTGGACTTGCACTCGCGTGCGGTGGTGGGCTGGAGCATGGGTTCGCGCATGCAAACGAGCTTGGTGCTGGATGCACTGACGATGGCTGTGTGGCGCAGAAGGCCCAAGGACTCGGTGATCATCCATTCGGATCAGGGCAGTCAATTTGGCAGCGATGATTTCAACCGTTGGTGCAAAGACAACCGACTAAGTCCGAGCATGAGTCGTCGTGGCAACTGTTGGGATAACGCAGTGGCTGAGTCGTTCTTCAGTAACTTGAAGAGCGAGCAAATCAAGAAGCGGATTTACCAAACTCGGGCTGAGGCCAAGTCAGAAATCTTCGATTACATAGAGGGTTTCTACAATCGTGTTCGGCGCCACAAGCATCTCGATCAACTCAGCCCCTATGAGTTCGAGCGGCAGCGTCAGACTGCGCTATGAAAAGTGTCTACAGGTTTGGGGGAATGCCACAGGATTTATTCCATTAAAAAGCTGCCCCCGCAGTTTTAACGCCTTGGTTTTTGCGTTAGAGAGACTAACGGCAGGGAAGCTTCCGAGGCTCAGGTCGTGACGGCAACCACAAAATGTGAACCGGAAAATCCAATACTTTTTTTGGTCAGCTCTAACCCATAAATGAAGTCCCACCGTTTCAGGAATTGAATACCTAGTGGGTGCTTTCAAATTATTCAGAGTTCGCCAGTGAGTTGATTTCTTCATATTTGACCCAATTCAGCGAAAAATTGTTACCACAAACAAACAGTGAATCACCTTTGATGAATGAAACCGTTAAAGGTTCGTTGGATGAAAAATGCATTACCTCAAGCCATCGACTTGAATCTCCACGAACACTGGCAGCTGTTGATCCGTCGGCAACACCGAGGCGCATGTGATTGCGGTGCTCAAAGAGTGGTTGCAGGGCCGCACCTTGCTGATGTCCACACACCGCCCCCAGTTGTTGGAGTGGGCCGATGTGGTGGCCGTGATCGATGCAGGGCAATGCGTGATGGTTGGTCCCAAGCAAGAAATGATTGAAAAGTTGTCGCGTGGCGTGGAAGTCAAGATGGCTGGAGTAGCTGCATGAAACAAAAACTAATGGCGACTTGGACGCAAGCCAAAACCTTGTGGGCCAAGTTCAAAGAGCTGTCGCAAGACGACAAGAAGATCGCCGGCTTTGGCGTGCGCACCGTGGAAGACGATGAGCGCGAAGCCAGCCGTTTGTTGGTGTGGGTGACGGCCGGTACTTTGTTTTTTGGATTGATCTGGGCGGGATTTTTTAGCTTGGATGAAATCACGCGCGGCCAAGGAAAAATCATTCCGTCCAGCCGTGAACAGGTGATTCAAAGTTTGGACTCCGGTGTCTTGAGCGAGATGTTGGTGCGTGAAGGTGATGTGGTTGAAAAAGACCAAGTGCTGCTGCAAATGGATGACACACGCTCAGGCGCAGGCTACCGCGAGGCGAATGAAAAGTATTTGTCGTTGTTGGCCACTGCGGCACGCTTGCGTGCAGAAGCCAACAACACGACTTTGACGTTTCCGCCAGAACTCAAAGCCGAGCCACAGTTGATCACGCAAGAAACGCAGGCCTACAAAGCGCGCAAGCAGGCACTGATGGAATCCGTGCAAGCGGTGGATGCGTCGTTGGCTGCCATCACGCGTGAAATCACACTCACCGAACCTTTGGTCAAAGGTGGGGTGATGTCGGAGGTGGAGCTGTTGCGCTTGAAGCGTCAACAAGCCGAACTGATGGGGCAACGCGCAGAGCGCAAAAACCGTTACCTCACGGATGCGAACAACGAGTTGACGCGCGTGTCATCCGATTTGTCGCAGACCAAAGAAAGCGCCTCGGCGCGTGAAGATGCGTATCTGCACACCACCATCAAATCGCCTATGAAGGGCGTGGTGAAAAACGTGCAGGTCACCACCGTAGGCGGCGTGATTCAAGCGGGCCAACCGATTCTGGAGATCGTGCCCACCGAAGATGAAATGATGGTCGAGGCCTACGTCAAACTCACCTCGTATGACTTCAACAAATACGGCGGCTTGGATGGCGAGCTAGAACACCTGAGTCCTGACACCATGAAAGACGAACGCCAACAGCGCAAACCCGGTGCAACACCCGCGGACATGGACGAAGGTTTTTACCGCATCTTGGTGCGCATCAAAGACCCCAACCTCGTGCGCAAAGGATTGAAGATCGCGCCCACGCCGGGTATGACGGCGAGTGTGGAAATTCGAACAGGTCAAAAGACCGTGCTCGAGTACCTGTTCCGCCCGCTGCAAAACGTGTCGCAAGCTTTGCGCGAGCGTTAAGAATCAACCACCACTCGTGAGCACGCCGCGGTCCAGCATGTAGCTGCGGTCGCTCACCCATTGCGCGAAGTGCGTGTTCTGCTCAGACAGCAACACGCTCACGCCTTGACGCTTGAGCGCCAAAATCATCTCACCCATTTGCTCCACGATCACGGGGGCCACGCCCTCGGATGGTTCGTCGAGCAACACCATCAGCGGGTTGCCCATGAGTGTGCGGGCAACGGTGAGCATTTGTTGTTCGCCACCGCTCATGTGGCTGGCCATGCGTTGCTGCATGTGTGCCAAGTTGGGGAACAGGGTCAATATTTTTTCAAGCGACCATTGCGGCGCAGCGCTGCCGCTTGCCGATCTATCCGTCAAACGGTGCGTGGCTTGCACGCCCACTTGCAAGTTCTCCAGCACTGTGAGGTCAGTGAAGATGCGGCGGTCTTCCGGCACATAACCCAAACCCAAGCGTGCGGCCTGATAGGGCTCGGCGTTAGAAATGTCGTGCCCCGCAAACACCACGCTGCCCGTGCGGCGCGGCATGAGACCCATGATGGCTTTGAGCGTGCTGGACTTGCCTGCGCCGTTGCGCCCGATGAGAGCTACCACTTCGCCACGCGCCACATGCAGCTGCGCATCGAACAGCACTTGCGCGGCACCGTACCAAGCGTTGAGGCCTTGTACCTTCAACAAAGGGGCCGTGTTGGGCGTTGATGCGTGCGTCATGTGGCGGACTCGGTGTCGGATGCAGCGCCAGACGCGGCATGTGATGCTTGGCGGAGCAACGGGTCACCAAAAGTTTTGCCACTGCCAAAGTACACCGCTTGCACCTGTGGGTCGGCTTGTACTTGCGCGGGCGTGCCTTGTGCGATGAGTGCGCCACGCGCCATCACCAGCACGCGGTCGGCGTGCTCAAACACCACGTCCATGCTGTGCTCGGTGAACAGCACGGCCACGCCACGTTGATTGACCAAGCCGCGCGTGAGCGCCATCAACGCGTGGCGCTCATCAGGGGCCATGCCTGCAGTGGGCTCGTCCATCAACAGCAAGCGCGGTTCATTCGCCAGCGCCATGGCCAGCTCAAGGCGTTTCACATCGCCATAAGCGAGGGCGCTGCAGGGGCGATTGGACTGCGCGTCTAGCTGCACTTGTGCCAGCAGTTGCAGCGCATCTGCACGGCGGTAGTGAGTGGCGCGTCGCCAAGGCGAGAGCGATTGACCATCAGCAGACAGTAGCGCCATTTGCACGTTCTCAGCCACGGTGAGCGAGCCAAAGGTTTGTGCAATTTGAAACGTGCGACTCACGCCCATGTGCCACAGCTCGTGGGGTTTGCGGCCTAGCAACGACACGCCATCCAATGTGATGCTGCCGCTGTCGGGTGCGAGTTGGCCGTTGACCAAATTGAAGGTGGTGGATTTGCCAGCGCCGTTAGGACCGATGAGGGCCAGTAGTTCGCCTTTCTGCAAGCTGAATGACACATCGTTCACAGCCTGGTTGCCGCCGAAGGCTTTCTGCAAATGTTGAACATTGAGCAATGTCATGCCGAGTCACCTCGTACGCGTCGCCACAGCGCTTGCACCGAGCCCGCAATGCCTTGCGGAAACACCAACACCAGCAACAACATGCTGGCACCCAACACGGCGCGCCAGTAGTCGGTGCTGCGTGCCAAGCTGTCTTGCAACGCGGTGAATGTGACGGCACCTACCAACGGGCCGACGAGGGTGTGCACGCCACCGAGCATGACCATGACCAAGCCATCGACCGACTTGCTCACGCCCAACACATCGGGCGAGATGCTGCCCTTCGAGAACGCAAACAAGGCACCCGCCAAACCCGCAAAGCCAGCGGCCAGCACAAAGCCCAGCCACTGCACGCGCGCCACATTCAGGCCCATGGCTTCGGCGCGACCCACCGAGTCGCGGCTGGCGCGCAGTGCGTAGCCCAACGGTGACATCAACACACGGCGCAATGCAAACACGCTGAGTGCAACCAGCACAAGCGTTAGCCAGTAATAAGCGGCCTTGTCTTGCAACCACGCGCTAGGCCACACACCCGTGATGCCGTTGCTGCCGCCCGTGAAGTCGTCCCACTGAAAGCAGATTGACCACACAATTTGTGCAAACGCCAAAGTGAGCATGGCCAAGTACACACCCGACAAGCGCACCGCAAACCACGCAATGGGTGCCGCAACCAACGCGCTGACGAATGGGGCTAACAACAAGGCAGCTTCGCTGGACACGCCTGCCCGTAACACCAGCAGCGCAGCGGCATACGCGCCCACGCCAAAGTAAGCCGCATGACCGAACGAGTGCATGCCCGCAGGCCCCATGATGAAGTGCAAACTGGTTGCGAACAACACGGCAACCGCCAAGTCAATGCCCAGCACCAGTGTGTAGGGCGAATCCGCCGTGAACAAAGGCAGCGCTAACAACGCTGCGCCAATACACAGCCACACCCACTGTGTGCGCACGCTGCTCAAAGCAAACGGTGTCTCTTGCTCCGTGCTGGCGCGCGGTGCGCTTTGTGGTTTGCCCAACAAGCCCCAAGGCCGCACCATCAACACGGCAGCCATCACCAAAAACTCAGCAACCAGCGTGAGTTTAGAAAACGCAAACGACACGCCCAAAATTTCCACCGTGCCCACTGCGATACACAGCGCTTTGATTTCGGCAATCAACAAAGCCGCCACAAACGCACCGGGGATGGAGCCCATGCCGCCCACCACCACCACTACAAAGGCGTCGCCAATGGTGGCCATGTCCAGCCCCAAATGCGCAGGCTCGCGTGGCAGTTGCAGTGCGCCGCCCAAGCCGGCCAGCGCGCAGCCCAACGCAAACACAGCAGTGAACAAGTGACGCGGGTTCACGCCCAAAGCGCTCAACATGTCGCGGTCTTGCGTGGCGGCGCGTACCAACATGCCAAAGCGTGTGCGCTGTAAACACCACCACAACACGGCCAATACGAGCGGGCCAATGAAAATTAAAAACAAGTCATACGTAGGAAAGCGACGACCCGCAATGTCCACCGCGCCGCTCAGACCCGGTGCGCGTGGGCCCAGCAAATCTTCCGCGCCCCACAGCCACAGCGTGCCGTCTTGGATGACGAGCACCAAAGCAAAGGTGGCGAGCAATTGAAACAGCTCAGGCGCTTTGTAAATGCGGCGCAGCAATAGCACTTCCACCAATGCACCCAACACGCCGGTGACGAGCGCAGCGCAGAGCAAGAGCAAAAAATAGGCGGTGGTTTGACTGGCTGCATCGCCCAACACCATGCTCAATGCCGACGACACAACGGGCGCAGCATGTGACACCAGCGAGTAAGCCACATACACACCCAACATGAATAACGAGCCATGCGCAAAGTTGACGATGCGCGTCACCCCAAAGATGAGCGACAAGCCCGCAGCCACCAAAAACAAAGACGATGCAGCAGCCAGCCCGTTGAGGGCTTGTACAAAGAGGCTGGCGGCGTCCATCAAGGTGTATCGCTTTGAAATTAAAACGCCCGCAAGAGGCGGGCGTTGTGTTGAGGTTCGAGGGGCGTTTAGTTGCTCGGTCTGAGTTTTTTCACAACGTCATCGCTGGGTTGCACACTGGCGCCGTCGATGTAGCGGTAGTCTACCAACACACCCTTGCCGCCTTCATTCTTGGTGCGACCCAAGAAGGCGCCCATGGTGGACTGGTTGTCTTGCTTGCGGAACATCACGGGGCCATAAGGCGTGCTGAATTTCAAACCACTGAACGCAGTGACCAGCTTTTCGCTGTCGGTGCTTTTGGCTTTTGCAATGCCTGCGGCCAGCGCTTGAATCATGCTGTAGCCCACGACCGAGCCCAAGCGGGGGTGGTCGTTGTACTTGCGGTGGTAGGCCAAGTAAAAGGCTTTGTGCTCGGGCGTTTGCACGCCGTACCAAGGGTAGCCCGTGACGATCCAGCCGTTGGGTGTTTCGTCTTTCAATGGTTCCAAATACTCGGGCTCGCCGGTCAACAGGCTCACCACCTCACGGCCCTGGAACACGCCACGTGTGTTGCCTTCGCGCACAAACTTAGCAAGGTCGGTGGCAAATAACACGTTGAAGATGGCGTCGGGCTTGGCATCTGCAATCGCTTGCGTGACGGAGCCTGCGTCAATCTTGCCCAGCGTGGGTGCTTGCTCAGCGACAAACTCCACATCAGGCTGCGCAGCCTTCAGCAACTGTTTGAAGGTGGCCGCAGCCGATTGGCCGTATTCGTAGTTGGGGTACACCACGGCCCAGCGTTTTTTCTTGAGCTTGGCGGCTTCGGGCACGAGCATGGCCACTTGCATGTAGGTGCTCGCGCGCAGGCGGTAGGTGTAGCGGTTGCCGTTTTGCCAAACCATTTTGTCGGTCAGCGGCTCGCCTGCGAGGAAGAACACTTTGCGTTGTTTGGCAAAGTCGCCCAGTGCCAAACCGATGTGCGAGAGGAACGCGCCTGAGAGCACATCCACTTTCTCGCGGCTCAGCAGCTCTTCTGCTGCACGTACTGCGTCGCCGGGTGAGGCGTTGTCGTCACGGATGACGAGTTGCAGCTGTTTGCCATTCACGCCACCCTTGGCGTTGATTTCTTCCACCGCCAACTCCATGCCTTTTTTGTAGGGGTCGAGGAAAGCGGGCTGAGCTTTGTAGCTGTTGATTTCACCAATTTTGATGACGTTTTGAGCGAAGGCGGGCAAGGCAGCTACGCTCAGAGCTAGGACGGCGGTACGCAAGGTGGAGATGAGTGTTGTGTTCACGAGAGTGGCCTTTGAAAGCGAGCGTTGGATATGCACCAACACCTGAAAAATGTGAAGCTTGGATTGTCTTGTAAACCCTTCGCCTCATTGCATACGGTTTAGAAAAGTCACAAAACAGCTGTGCTAGCCTTTCATCATGTTGATCTCGCATCGTTTGTCACCCCCTAAATTTGAAGCCCGTTGGCCTGCCATGGTCATTTGGCTGTGCGCTTGGGCGTTGTTGTGGCGTTTGGACGGTGTGCTCAATTTGGGTAATTTGGCACTTTTGCTGGTCTTGGCCAGTGCCATCGCTGGCGTATGGCTGTCTGCTTTGGTGTCGGTGGGGTGCAGTGCGTTGTCGGTGTTGATGTTCAATTGGTTCTTTGTGGAGCCACGCTTTACCTTCAGCGTGCATTTGCACCAAGACATGTTGCTGCTGGTCACCATGATGGCGGTGAGTTCGGTGGTCAGCTATTTGATGTCGCGCTTACGCATGGCTGCAGCCTTGGAGGCGCAACACGCCCACGCCTCTGAGCAATTGCGTGCGTTGGGTGAAACATTGCGCGAGACCCGCGACGTTCGCACGCAGGGCGATGTGTTGCGGTCTTTCTTGATTGAAAACACGGGCGGCGATGTGTCTGTGTTGCTCCTTGAAGATGCTGCGTCTGAGCAGTCCATGGCGAAAAGTCAGTGGGTGGGCACGCCGCAGGCACAAGATGTGCAAGGCCTGTGGGCTTGTGTTCAACAGATGGGCGCGATGGGGCCTGGTACGGGGCGGCATGAAAATCAATCGACTGTCTTTTTGCCCTTGCGCGGGCACGTTCGTGCGTTGGGTGCAGTGGCCTTGCATCGCGCAGAGCCCAAGTCTTTGACGGCGTTACGCCGTGACATGCTGCAACAAGCGTGTGATGTTTTGGGCCTAGAAATGGAACGTGCCCAAACGCTGCGACTTGCCCAGCAAGCCAAAGACGACGCGCAAAGCCAAAGCCTGCGCAACACCTTGCTCACCTCCATTTCGCATGACTACCGCACGCCGCTGGCCAACCTCATGGGGGCGGCTTCTGTGATTCATACCCAAGCCCTGCGTTTGAGCACCGACAAAGTGTCAGGCTTGGCACAAACGATTTTGGATGAAGCCCAACACCTCAACCGCATGACCACCAACACCTTGCAACTGGCACGCCTAGATTCGGCGCCTTTGCAAATTAAAAAAGACTGGGAGTCCTTGCAAGAGATTTTGGGTTCGGTGTTGGCCAAAGCGCGTCAACGCCACCCGCAGCGGCAAATTTTGGTGACTGTCCCCGATGGCTTGCCCCTCATTCACTGCGATGCCATTTTGTTGGTGCAGTTGTTTGATAACTTGATGGAAAACGCGATCAAGTACAGCCCTGACAACACCCCCATTCGCATCCAAGTGATGGTGACGGCCAGCGCCCTTGAGGTGCGGATGATCGACCAAGGTTCAGGCATTGTGGATGCTTGGAAAGTCAAAGTGTTTCAAGCCTTTGAACGTGTGCACGTTGAGACCGCACAGGCCGATGCCACGGACGATGCACAGTTACGCCGAGGCATGGGCGTTGGCTTGGCTGTGTGCAAGGCGATTGCCAAAGTGCATGGCGCCACGATTTGGGTGGAAGACCATCAGCCGCAAGGCGCGGTGATGTGCCTGTCCTTGCCCGTGACCCAACAGCCCGACGTGCGCGTGGAGATGTGAAACGCATGGCCCTCAAAGTCTTGTTGGTCGAAGACGACCGTGAACTGCGTCAAACCTTGCGCGATGCGTTGAGCGTCGAGGGCTACGAGGTCGTGGCCAGTGGCAGCGCCGCAGATGCCCATGCGGTGCTGCGTCACAGCATGGCCTCTGACCGTCCCTTGGATGTGTTGCTCTTGGATTTGGGCTTGCCCGATGGCGACGGTGGCGATCTGTTGCGCACCGTGCGCGCGCAGTACGCCTTGCCCGTGTTGATCATTTCAGCGCGCTATGACGACGCCAACAAAGTCACTTTGCTCGATGCCGGCGCCGACGACTATTTGGTCAAGCCCTTCAGCATCAGCGAGTTGTTGGCGCGTATGCGTGTCACGCTGCGACACCGTGGCACGGCCGTATTGGCGTCTCAAACCTATTACCGCGCTGGCGCCTTAGAGATTGATTTGACCAAACACGCGGTGCATCTGGCGGGCGAGCCTGTGCACTTGACGCCCACTGAGTTCAAGCTGCTGGCGCGTTTGGTGCGTCAAGCCGGGCAGGTGGTGACGCACCGTCAATTGCTGGCCGATGTGTGGGGCGCTGAGCATGTGGACCAAACCCAATACTTGCGCCTCTACATGGGCCAGCTGCGTGCCAAGCTCGAAGCCAATCCGACCGAGCCCGTCTTGTTGTTGACCGAGCCGGGTGTGGGCTATCGCTTGGCTGAATAGAGGCGACCAGTCTTGTTGACGCAGACACTTATGCGTTCCTAACGCCCATGCAGGCAAGCTTGGGCACTTAAATAGGAGTGCTCATGTCAGCAGTAGATTCAGACAACCCGTCCGCGCACATCAAGCGCCAGTCAACCGCCGCGTTGACCTTGGGGGCCATCGGCGTGGTGTACGGCGACATTGGCACCAGTCCGTTGTACACAGTCAAAGAGGTGTTCTTGCCTGCCACAGGCATTGCCTTGACGCCCGATAACTTGATTGGCGCGGTCTCCACCATCTTCTGGGCCCTCATGCTCATCGTCACCCTCAAGTACGTGATTTTGATTTTGCGTGCGGACAACCGCGGTGAAGGTGGCGCATTGGCCTTGACGGCCTTGGCTGCCAATGCCGTCAAACACAAGCCCAAATTGCGTCACGTTTTGCTGCTGCTGGGTTTGTTTGGTGCCACCTTGTTTTACGGTGACAGCGTGATCACACCGGCCATTTCGGTGCTCGGTGCGGTGGAAGGTTTGGAGATGGTCACGCCGGTGTTGCAGCCTTATGTGGTCCCCATTGCGTTGGCGGTGTTGGTGATGCTGTTTGTCATGCAACGTTGGGGCACCAGCTTTGTGGGCAAATTCTTTGGCCCCATCATCGTCGTTTGGTTTGTGATCTTGGGCGTGACAGGCGTGGCGCAAATTGTGCAAACGCCAGCCATCTTGGCGGCCTTCAATCCGTTACACAGCCTTCAATTTTTGTATGACCGTGGACCCTTTGTGCTCGCAGCAGTGGGTGCGATTGTGTTGGCGCTCACGGGTGCTGAAGCCTTGTATGCCGACATGGGCCACTTTGGCCGAAAGCCTATTCAAATCGCGTGGATGGGCTTGGTCATGCCCAGCTTGGTGTTGCACTACATGGGCCAAGGTGCATTGTTGATGCGCGACCCCACAGCCATTGAAAACCCCTTCTTTCGCATGTTCTCGCAAGACTGGTTGGTGGCGGCGGTGGTGCTGGCCACGGTGGCGGCCATCATTGCGTCGCAAGCTGTGATTTCGGGGGCGTACTCGATGACCAAGCAAGCCATCTTGTTGGGCTTCTTGCCACGCATGGACATCAAATACACCTCGGAGCAAGAGGTCGGGCAAATTTACATGCCCAGCGTCAATTGGATTTTGTTGGCTGGCGTGTTGATCGCGGTCTTGACCTTCAAAAGTTCATCGGCATTGGCGGGCGCGTATGGCATTGCGGTGACTTTGACCATGGTCATTACCACGGTGATGACCTTCTTTGTGGTGCACGACGCTTGGAAAGTTCGCACCCCTTTGGCCGTGGCCGCGACCCTGTTCTTTTTGACCATCGATGCTTTCTTGTTTGCCGGTTGCATCATCAAATTTTTTGACGGCGGTTGGTTGCCGCTCGCCATGGGCTTGACCTTGTACATGGTCATGACCACGTGGTCGCGTGGCCGTGAGTTGGTGGTGGACACCATTCGGCGCGATGGCTTGGACTTGGGCTCCTTCATTCAACACATTGACTCTGGTAACCCGCACTTGGCCAAGCGCACCGCCATTTATGCCGTGGCCAACCCCGAGACTGTGCCGCAGGCCTTGCTGCACAACATGAAGCACAACCAAGTGCTGCACGAGAAAAACATCATTTTGACGGTCGAGTTCGAGAACGTGCCTTGGGTGTCCGACAAACAGCGCGTGCGTGTGGAGCGCATGAGCGAACACTTCTGGCAAGTTTGGGTGAAATTTGGTTTTATGAACACGCCCGATGTGCCCAAAGCCTTGACCCATTGCCAAGCGCTAGGCCTTGAAATCCCCGTGTTTGAAACGTCTTACTTTTTGAGCCGAGAAACTGTGGTTTCTACGCCAGGCGGCGGCATGGCGCAGTGGCGAGAAAAACTGTTCGCGGCCATGACTCGCAACTCCGGTGGCGTGGTGGAGTTTTTCCACCTGCCCGATAACTCTGTGGTGGAGCTCGGGACTAGGGTACAAATATGAAAAAGGCCCCGCAAACTTCGCAGCTTGCGGGGCCTTTCAAACCTTCAGTCTTCGCGGTCAGCACCCAGCGCCGAGCCAAGTGCTGATGGCGCCAATTACGCTTCCAAACGCGCTGCCAAAGCCACTTTGGTTGCGGTCATTTCAACGGGCAGGTGGTAGGCCAGTTGGGTGAACAACTCTTCGTGCAGTTTCAACTCGTCCACCCAAGCGGCTTTGTCGATGCTGGTGACGGTGTTGAATTGCTCAGCCGTGAAGTTCAGGCCGGTCCAGTTGATTTCTTCATACGTGGGGCTCACGCCGAACACGTTTTCAGCGCCTTGGGCTTGGCCTTCGATGCGGTCAATCATCCACTTCAGCACGCGCATGTTTTCGCCGTAGCCAGGCCACACAAACTTGCCGTCTTCGCCTTTGCGGAACCAGTTCACGCAGTAGATCGATGGCAGTTTGGCGCCAGCCGTTGCCAGCTTGTCGCCCATGTTGAGCCAGTGTTGGAAGTAGTCGCTCATGTTGTAGCCCATGAACGGCAACATGGCGAAGGGGTCGCGGCGCACCACGCCTTGTTGGCCGGCGGCGGCGGCGGTGGTCTCCGAGCCCATGGTCGCGGCCATGTACACGCCTTCGGTCCAGCTGCGTGCTTCGGTGACGAGTGGCACGGTGGTGGAGCGGCGGCCACCGAAGATGAACGCGTCAATGGCCACGCCGTTGGCGTCGTCCCATTGGCTGTCCAGCGCGGGGTTGTTGGTGGCAGCCACGGTGAAGCGGGCGTTGGGGTGGGCGGCTTTGGCGCCGGTTTCTTTGGCAATGGCTGGCGTCCAGTCCTTGCCTTGCCAGTCGATCAAGTGGTCGGGCAACGAGCCGGTGTCTTTTTCCATGCCTTCCCACCACACGTCGCCGTCATCGGTCAGCGCGACGTTGGTGAAGATCACGTTCTTGTCCAAGCTGGCCATGCAGTTGGGGTTGGTGTGGAAGTTGGTGCCAGGGGCCACGCCAAAGTAACCCGCTTCGGGGTTGATGGCGTACAACTTGCCGTCCGAGTGCGGCTTGATCCAAGCAATGTCGTCACCGATGGTGGTGACTTTCCAGCCGTCGAAGCCTTCTGGGGGCACCAACATCGAGAAGTTGGTTTTGCCGCAAGCGCTGGGGAACGCGGCTGCGACGTGGTACTTCTTGCCTTGGGGGTTGGTCACGCCCAAGATGAGCATGTGCTCGGCGAGCCATCCTTGGTCGCGGCCCATGTTGGAAGCGATGCGCAAGGCAAAGCACTTCTTGCCCAGCAAAGCGTTGCCGCCGTAGCCCGAGCCATAAGACCAAATCTCGCGGGTCTCAGGAAAGTGCACGATGTACTTGGTCTTGCTGCAAGGCCACTTCACGTCGGCTTGACCGGCTTCCAAAGGTGCGCCCACGGTGTGCACGCAAGGCACAAATGGGCCGTCGGTGCCAATCACGTCGAACACGGCTTTGCCCATGCGGGTCATGATGCGTTGGTTCACCGCCACGTAGGCGCTGTCCGACAGCTCAATGCCAACGTGCGCAATGTGCGAGCCCATGGGGCCCATGCTGAACGGCACCACATACATGGTGCGGCCTTTCATGCAGCCGTCGAACAAGGGGTTCAAGGTGGCGCGCATCTCGGCGGGGGCCATCCAGTTGTTGGTGGGGCCGGCGTTTTCTTTTTTCTCTGAACAGATGTAAGTGCGGTCTTCCACGCGGGCCACGTCTGAGGGGTCAGAGCAAGCCAAGAAAGAGTTGGGGCGCTTCGCGGGGTTGAGCTTTTTGAACGTCCCGGCATCGACCAGTTGTTGGCAGAGGCGGTTGTATTCCTCGTCGCTGCCGTCACACCAGTACACGGTGTCGGGCTTGCACAAAGCGGCCATTTCGCCGACCCAAGCGACCAGCTTGGGGTTTTTTACATACGCGGGTGCGTTGATGTTCATGGGAAGCTCCTAAGTCAAAAAATTGAGGTCAGAGCCCAGCCGCTTTGCGCGCGAGGTTCTGACCTCAATTCATTGCCGCTGACCTACGTCAAGCGGATGTCTATTTTATGAAACTCTGCCCTTCTCATAGCTTGCAAAACCCTTAGGAGTTACAAGAAAAGCCTGAAAAGTATTACTTTTGAGCCGGTTTGATGTAACTCCTAGGGTTTGGCCTAGGCGCTAAGTTACAACGTCAAAATACAAAAAAGCGCCTTGAAAGGCGCTTTTCAAAAAGACTCGGCAGCCGAGCCTGGGGACGTTTCAGCGTTTAAGCCATGAACATGGCGATGAAGATCATCAAAAACATCAGCATGCCGCCAGCCAATGGCAGCACGATAGGCATCAGGGGAACGATGGCTTCAACAACATCTTGCTCGGCGGCGTGGTCATGGTGTGACATGGTTTGTCTCCTATTTAAGTTCTTCAAATTCTAGGAGAGTTGGCCCACTTTGCAGTCGTTGTGGAGACAGGGTAAACCCGCCGCCGCTGCAGATTTAGGCGGGCAGGGCCACCACGCGCAGCACCTCGTTGCCATAGGCTTCGAGCTTCTTGGCACCAATGCCTGCAATGCCTTGCAGCGCTTCCAAGTCGTGGGGCTCGGCCTGTGCAATGGCGGCCAACGTGGCGTCATGGAAGATGACGTAGGCCGGCAAGTTATGTGACCGTGCCACTTCGCCGCGCCAAGCTTTGAGCGCGTCGTAGCGTTTTTGACCTGCGTCGTCCAGCGCGATGGGCGCGGGTTTTGAGGTGCCGCTGGCGGTGCGCTTGGCTTTGCGGTCGGCGGGGGTGGACACCGAGGCACGCAAGCGCACGGTGACTTCGCCTTTGAGCACGCCGCGTGAGGCTTCGGTCAAATACAAGGTGTTGAAGGCTTGCGCATCCACACCCAAAGCGCCGAGCGCGATGAGCTGGCGCAGCACGCCGCGCAGCTGCACTTCGCTGAAGTGCGCGCCAATGCCGAAGGTGCTGAGCTTCTCGTGGCCATATTGGTTGACCTTCTCGGTGGCCTTGCCACGCAAGATGTCCATCATGTGGCCTGCGCCAAACGACATGCCGCTTTGCTGTTTCACGCGGTAGATGGTGGATAGCAACATGCGGGCGGCTTCGGTGCCGTCCCAAATGTCGGGGGGTTGTAAACAGTTGTCGCAATTCCCACACGTCAGGCGAACTTGGCCGTCTTCGGCGGATTTGTAGATTTCGTCAAAGTACCCCAGCAGACGCACGCGTCGGCAGTCGGTGGCTTCGGCCAAGGCCAGCAGGGCGTCGAGTTTGCCGCGCATGACTTGTTTGAAGTCTTCGCCTGCGGGGCTTTCGTCAATCATGCGGCGTTGGTTGACCACGTCATTCAGGCCGTAGGCCATCCACGCGTGGGCGGCTTGGCCGTCGCGGCCGCCACGGCCGGTTTCTTGGTAATAGCCTTCGATGTTTTTGGGCATGTCCAAGTGCGCCACAAAGCGCACATCAGGCTTGTCGATGCCCATGCCAAACGCCACGGTGGCGACCATCACCAAACCGTCTTCACGCAAGAAACGGTTTTGGTGCTTTTGCCGAATCGCGCCGTCCAAGCCCGCGTGGTAGGGCAGAGCGGCAATGCCTGCGTCGCACAAGTTCTTGGCCACTTCTTCCACCCGTTTGCGCGATTGGCAATAGACGATGCCGCTGTCTTGCCAGTCGGGGCCCGTGTGCTCGCGTTGGATGAAGCGTAGCAGCTGGGTGGACGCGTCTTTCTTTTCGACGATGGTGTAACGGATGTTGGGGCGGTCAAAGCTGCTGACGAACTGTTGCGCGTCTTCCAGCTGCAAGCGCTCCACGATGTCGGCCCGTGTCAGCGCATCGGCGGTGGCGGTGAGCGCCATGCGCGGCACGCCCGCGTAGCGCTCGTGCAGCACGGTGAGGGCGCGGTATTCGGGGCGGAAGTCGTGGCCCCATTGGCTCACGCAATGCGCTTCGTCAATGGCAAACAGGCTGAGCTGGCCTTGCTCGTGCAGGGCATCTAGCTGCGCCAAAAAACGCGGTGTGGTGATGCGCTCGGGCGCGGCGTAGAGCAGGGTGATGTCGCCACGGCGCAGGCGTTGCTCGACCGCGTTGGCTTCTTCGCCGGTGAGGCTGGAATTTAAAAAAGCAGCTTCAACCCCCGCCTCGTGCAGCGCGCCCACTTGGTCGTGCATGAGCGCGATGAGTGGCGACACCACGATGGTGATGCCGTGCCCCGCACGCTGGCGTGCAATGGCCGGAATTTGGTAACACAGCGATTTGCCGCCGCCCGTGGGCATGAGCACCAGCGCATCGCCACCGCCGCACACGTGGTTGACGATGGCGTCTTGGGGGCCGCGAAACGCGCCGTAGCCAAAAACTTCGCGCAAGATGTCTTGCGGATTCACAGGTGTGGCGTGGGGAGTTGGGGGTGCAGACGAAAGCATGAACCAGCTATTGTCCCTGCTTCTTACAATAGCAACATGACCCAAGCCTACACACGCGCAAAAGAATTACCCGCCATCTTGGCCAAACGCATCGCCATCCTCGACGGCGCGATGGGCACCATGATTCAGCGTTTCAAGTTGACGGAAGAGCAATACCGCGGTGAACGCTTCAAAGATTTCCACAAAGACGTGAAGGGCAACAACGAGTTGCTCAGCCTCACCCGCCCCGATGTGATTCGCGACATCCACGAGCGTTACTTGGCGGCTGGCGCTGACTTGATCGAGACCAACACCTTTGGCGCCACCACCATCGCCCAAGCCGACTACGACATGGCCGACTTGGCCTACGAGATGAACCTGGCCTCAGCGCGCATTGCTCGCGAAGCCTGCGACAAATACAGCACGCCCGACAAACCCCGCTTCGTGGCGGGCGCCGTGGGCCCTACGCCAAAAACCGCCAGCATCAGCCCCGATGTGAATGACGCGGGTGCACGCAATGTCAACTTTGAAGAGCTGCGCGCGGCGTATTACGACCAAGTCAAAGCCTTGGTCGAAGGCGGCTCGGATGTGTTGTTGGTGGAAACCATCTTTGACACGCTCAACGCCAAAGCCGCGTTGTTTGCGATTGAAGAATTCTTTGAAGCCTCGGGCGAGCGCTTGCCGCTCATCATCAGCGGCACGGTGACCGATGCTTCGGGCCGTATCTTGAGCGGCCAAACCGTGACCGCGTTTTGGCACAGCGTGCGCCACGCGCAGCCGCTGGCCATTGGCCTGAACTGCGCGCTGGGTGCCACGCTGATGCGCCCCTACATCCAAGAGCTCAACAAGGTCGCGGGCGATACGTTCATCAGCTGCTACCCCAACGCCGGCTTGCCCAACCCCATGAGCGACACGGGCTTTGACGAAACCCCTGACGTGACCAGCCGCTTGTTGCACGAGTTTGCCGCCGAAGGCTTGGTCAACATCGTGGGCGGCTGCTGCGGCACCACGCCCGAGCACATCGCCGCGATTGGCAATGCGGTGGCCGACCAAAAGGCGCGTGCATTGAGCGCGGGGCCGTTTTATCGCGAAGCAGCCTAAGTATTTAATCGTTCTTCAAAACGAAATCTTTTGGGCTGAAAGTAAATAAGGGTATACGCCAATAAGCGGATTTACAGAGCGGCATTTGATTTCGAGAATGGCGGTAATCGTTCAACGTTACCGTTCATGTCTACAGAAATTTCAATCACCCCTCCTGCCGATGTTCACCTGCAGAGCCGCATCGACTCTGTGCTGGCGATTTACAAAGAGCATGGCCACGTCAACCGCACCCTGATTTCTGAAAAATTAGCCCTGACCAAGCTGCAAGCCAGCCAGTTGCTACGCGAGTTTCTGAGCGCACATGCGCCCGTGGTGGAGTGGGACAACTACCGCACACTTATTTGATGACGCGATCACGTCGCGCGTGAGGCTTATGGCTGGGTGGGTTGGCAATCGGCGTCATACGCACCAACAACTTGTGTTGCACGCCAGGCGTGAACGTGAAGCCCTCAATCGGGCTGTAAAAGTTCGACCACTTCAGCGCCTTTCCCTCTTTCACCAGCAAGCAGCGCATAGACGCGGCGCCCATGCACGCCACATCGTGTGCCGCCACAGTGAGCGTGATGTCTTTGGCTTGTTGCGCGGATGGGCATTCGCCGTCGGAGACCCAGCTTGCCCCTGCATCTTTCAGCATGCAACGGTTTGAGAACGTTTGGGGTGTTTGTTCTGGCCGTTGGCCGCAGACGGGCATGTATTCGCGGGTGCAGATGCCGGCCTGGGCCAGTGATGCCCAACAAAAAATAGAAATGGCAATGAGGTTTTTAGGCATGGACTGCATTTTCGGTCGCTTGACGCAGGCGTAGAAACGCAGCGGTTAAAATACAGCCTTCCCCAAGGAGCGTTGCAGCTTCACCCGTCCTTTAGGACTTGCGCGTGAAGTCAGGCTTGGGGCCGAATCTTTAGCAACGACGCTCACCTGTTTTGTTAGCCCCAGGTGAGTACCCCCATGAATTCCACTGCAGTTCCCCCCATGAAGCTGTCTGGCCTTGAGCCAGTCTCTATTGGCGAGGGCAGTTTGTTTGTCAACGTTGGCGAGCGCACCAACGTCACTGGCTCCAAAGCCTTTGCGCGCATGATTTTGAACGGCGAGTACGAGCAAGCCTTGGCCGTCGCACGCCAACAAGTGGAAAACGGCGCCCAGGTGATTGACGTCAACATGGACGAAGCCATGTTGGACAGCCAAGCCGCGATGGTGCGTTTCCTCAACCTCATGGCGGGCGAGCCCGACATTGCGCGTGTGCCAGTGATGGTGGACTCATCGAAGTGGTCGGTCATCGAAGCGGGCCTGCGTTGCATCCAAGGCAAGGGCATCGTCAACTCCATCAGCATGAAAGAAGGCTTGGACGAGTTCAAGCGCCAAGCCAAGCTGGTCAAGCGTTACGGCGCGGCTGCGGTGGTGATGGCGTTTGACGAAAAAGGCCAAGCTGACACCTACGCCCGCAAGATTGAAATTTGCGAACGCGCTTACCGCGTGTTGGTGGACGAAGTGGATTTCCCGCCCGAAGACATCATCTTCGACCCCAACATCTTCGCCATTGCCACCGGCATTGAAGAACACGACAACTACGCGGTGGACTTCATCGAAGCCACGCGTTGGATCAAGCAAAACTTGCCCGGCGCGAAGGTGAGCGGCGGTGTGTCGAACGTGAGCTTTTCATTCCGTGGCAACGACCCCGTGCGCGAAGCCATTCACACCGTGTTTCTGTACCACGCCATCCAAGCGGGCATGGACATGGGCATCGTCAACGCCGGCATGGTGGGCGTGTATGACGACCTCGAGCCCACGCTGCGTGAGCGCGTGGAAGACGTGGTGTTGAACCGTATTCCTAAATACAAAGAAGGCGAAGCCCATCTCACGCCAGGCGAACGCCTCATTGAAGTGGCCGAGAGCGCCAAAGGCGCCGCCAAAGACGACAGCCAAAAGTTGGCGTGGCGCGGCACGGCTGATGCGCCCGTCACGGTGGCGCATCGCCTGAGCCACGCGCTGGTGCACGGCATCACCGACTTCATCACCGACGACACCGAAGAGGCCTATCGCGACATTTTGGCCAAGGGTGGCCGCCCGTTGCACGTGATCGAAGGTCCGTTGATGGACGGCATGAACGTGGTGGGTGATTTGTTTGGCCAAGGCAAGATGTTCTTGCCGCAAGTGGTCAAGTCGGCCCGCGTGATGAAGCAAGCGGTGGCGCACTTGGTGCCCTACATCGAAGAAGAAAAACGCTTGCAAGCCGAAGCGGGCCAAGACGTGAAAGCCAAGGGCAAGATGGTCATCGCCACGGTCAAGGGCGACGTGCACGACATTGGCAAAAACATCGTCACCGTGGTTTTGCAGTGCAACAACTACGAAGTGGTGAACATGGGCGTGATGGTGCCTTGCCACGAAATTTTGGCCAAGGCCAAAGAAGAGGGCGCAGACATCATTGGCCTGTCGGGCCTGATCACGCCGTCGCTGGAAGAAATGCAATACGTGGCCAGTGAGATGGAGAAAGACCCGTATTTCCGCAATCGCCAAATGCCGTTGCTGATTGGTGGCGCGACCTGCAGCCGCGTGCACACCGCCGTGAAGATTGCCCCCAACTACAGCGGCCCCGTGGTCTACGTGCCCGATGCCTCACGCAGCGTGAGCGTGGCGCAAGGTTTGTTGTCAGACCAAGCGGCCAAATACATTGCCGAGTTGAATGCCGACTACGCCCAGGTGCGCGAGCAGCACGCCAACAAAAAACAAACGCCGTTGGTCACCTTGGCCCAAGCGCGCGCCAATGCCACGCCCGTGAGCTTTGACAATTACAAGCCCGCGAAGCCAAAGTTCATTGGCCGCCGCGTGTTCAAGAACTTTGACCTCGCTGAGCTAGAAAAATACATCGACTGGGCACCGTTCTTCCAAACTTGGGATTTGGCGGGTCCGTTCCCTGCCATCTTGGACGATGCCGTCGTGGGTGTGGAAGCCAAGAAGGTCTATGCCGACGGCCAAGCGATGCTGAAAAAAATCATTGCCAACCGCTGGCTCACCGCCAATGCGGTGGTGGGCTTGTACCCCGCGCAGCGCGTGGGCGACGACATCGTGCTCTACGCCGACGAAACGCGTCAGCAGCAGGTGATGACATGGCACGGCTTGCGCCAACAAACCGTCAAACCAAACAACAACCCCAACCGTTGCTTGTCCGACTTTGTGGCCGACCAAACCCAAGCGGCTGACTATGTGGGCTTGTTTGCTGTGACCGCAGGCTTAGGCGCAGAGAAGCAAGAAAAGCGATTCATCGACGCGCACGACGATTACTCGGCCATTTTGTTCAAAACCTTGGCCGACCGTTTGGCCGAAGCCTTTGCCGAGTGCATGCACCACCGCGTGCGCACCGACTTGTGGGGCTACGCCGCAGACGAGGCGTTGAGCAACGAAGACCTCATCAAAGAAAAATACCAAGGCATTCGCCCAGCGCCAGGCTACCCAGCCTGCCCCGACCACAGCGCTAAACAAGACATGTTCCGTGTGTTGCAATGTGAAGACATCGACATGGGCTTGACCAGCAGCTTGGCCATGACGCCCGCTGCCAGCGTGAGCGGTTTTTATTTAGCCCACCCTGAGGCCAAGTACTTCAATGTGGGCCGCATTGGCGACGACCAAGTGCAAGACTTGGCGCAACGCCAAGGGGTGGCGGTGAAAGACTTAGAGCGTTTGCTGGCGCCTAATTTGTAAACGCGAGTGCGTGGTGCTGGGCACCCGCGTGTGATGCGTGTCAGTGGTTGACCAACACGCGCCGGTATTGCAGTGCTTCGGCCACATGCGCCACTTGCACGGATGTGCTGTCGGCCAAGTCGGCAATCGTGCGCGCCACGCGCAGTGCACGGTGTGTGCTGCGGCTAGACCAGCCAAGCTTGCTGGCGGCGTTTTGTAAAAACGTGGCCGCTGCTGCATCGAGGTGCATGTGCGTTTCCAAGGCTTGGACTTGCAAACCTTGGTTGGGGGTGCCTTGTCGCACCAGTGCTTTGGCGTGCGCGACCAAACAACGCGCACGAACAGTGGCTGTGGATTCACCCGGCCCGCTTTGCATCAACACCTCGGTGGCCAACGTGGGCACCTCCACTTGCAAGTCGATGCGGTCTAGCAATGGGCCGCTGAGCTTGCCTTGGTAACGCGCCACTTGGTCCGGCGAGCAACGACAAGCTTTGAGGGGCGAGCCCAAGTAGCCGCAAGGGCAGGGGTTCATGGCCGAGATGAGTTGAAAACGTGCCGGAAATTTGGCCTGCGTGGCTGCGCGTGAAATGGTGATGTGGCCGTTCTCCAGAGGTTCACGCAACGCTTCGAGTGCGCTGCGTTTGACTTCGGCCAATTCATCCAGAAACAACACGCCGTTGTGTGCCAAAGAAATTTCCCCCGGCCTAGGCGGTGTGCCGCCACCCACCAAGGCCACCGAGGTGGCTGTGTGGTGGGGGCTGCGCGTAGGGCGCTGCATCCACTGGTTCAACTCAAAACGACCCGCCAAGCTGGCGATGGCCGCGCTTTCCAATGCCTCGTCCAACGTCATGTCGGGCAGCAAGGCCGCAAAGCGTTGCGCCAGCATGGACTTGCCTGTGCCGGGCGGTCCTACTAATAGAAGAGAGTGCCCACCCGCTGCTGCAATCTCTAGGGCGCGTCGCGGGCCTGCTTGGCCCTTCACGTCGGCAAGGTCAGGGTGGTGAGCGGCGGCGGGCGCGCTGAAGGTGGGCGTCTCAATGCGAGACCATCCTTTGGTCGTGTGTATCGGGTGCGTCGTGGCCTCTTCGCGTTGCGCGACCACGCCTTTCACCTCGGGTTTGGCAAAGTGCGCCACCACATCGCTCAAATGTTGGGCGCGGTACACCTCGGCGGTGGGCACGAGTGCGGCCTCTTCTGCGCTGCCGGGTGGCAACACCAACCGCGTGCGCACCCCCGCACTGCGCAGGGCCAGCCCCATGGCGAGTGCGCCGCGCACGGGACGCAGCTCGCCCGACAAAGACAACTCGCCCGCAAACTCATGCAAAGCCAATGCGGCCTCGTCCAGTTGACCGTTCGCCGCCAAGATGCCCAAAGCAATCGGCAAGTCAAAACGGCCCGAGTCTTTGGGCAAGTCGGCGGGCGCGAGGTTCACCGTGATGCGCTTGTTCGTTGGGAAATCCAACCCCGCGTTCTGAATGGCGCAGCGCACGCGTTCGCGCGCTTCTTTCACTTCGGTATCCGCCAATCCCACCAAGGTGAAGCTGGGCAGGCCATTGGCCAAATGCACTTCAACGGTCACTGTTGGTGCTTGCAGGCCCAAGAGTGCTCGGCTGTGAATTAACGCGAGCGTCATAAATCTTCTCTTTTTGAGTTTTCATCCCCATAGCGGGGCATGTAAGACAAAGTGATGCACCAACTGTGTGCATCAAAATGGATGAGTAGCCAGACTACTGCATCACTTTGGGTCTTAGTTCTAGTGAAGAGCGCACTTTTGTGGATTTCAACGCTGGCACGGACCCTGCTAAGTAGGTGTATCCCTCTTAATTTTTCAATGGAGAAAACTATGAACCTCAAGTCCAAAATCGTGTTGGCCATCTTGGCCACCTCTTCTGCTGCATTCGCGCAAACTGCGCCTGCTGCTGAAACCCCTGAAGTGACTTACAACGTGGGCGTGGTCAGCCAATACCGTTACCGCGGTATCGCACAAACCAAAGGCGACGCAGCTTTGCAAGGTGGCGTGGACTACGCCAACGCCAACGGTTTGTATTTGGGCGCTTGGGGTTCGACCATCAAGTGGATCAAGGATTCTGGTTCTGCTGCCAAGGGCCCAGTTGAGCTGGATCTCTACGGTGGTTATAAATTTGAAGCTGCAGGTATTGCTTATGACGTGGGCTATTTGCGCTACGAGTACGTGAACAACACATACAGCAAAGTTTCAGGTGTTAGTGCCAACACAGACGAAGTTTATGGCGCTGTCACCTACGGTGTTGTCACAGCCAAGTACTCCTACGCTTTTTCTGATTTGTTTGGTACAGCCAATTCAAAAGGCAGCGCTTACTTTGACTTGAGCGCCAACTTGGACCTCGGCAACGGCTACACATTGACACCACACGCTGGCCGTCAAGACATCAAGAACTCGCCCAACAGCTACAGCGACTTCGCTTTGACTTTGGGCAAAGATTTGGGTGATGGGTTGTCTGCCAGCGTCTCAGCCATTAGCACAACTGCCAAGCACAACACCTATTACACATCGACAGCAACTAGCTACGGCACAGCCAAAAACGCTGTGGTCGTCGGCGTCAAGTACGCGTTCTAAACCAACGCACAGTCTTCTCTAGGAGCAACCATGAAACTCATCACCGCCATCATCAAACCTTTCAAGTTGGACGAGGTCCGCGAGGCCCTTTCCCAAATTGGGGTGCAAGGTATCACTGTTACTGAAGTCAAGGGCTTCGGCCGTCAGAAAGGCCATACCGAGTTGTATCGCGGTGCTGAGTACGTGGTTGACTTCTTGCCAAAGGTCAAGATTGAAGCCGCCGTTGACGCTGAACACGTTGACCGTGCCATCGAAGCCATCGAAGGTTCTGCCCGTACCGGAAAAATCGGCGACGGCAAGATTTTTGTTTACGACCTCGAACAAGTTGTTCGCATCCGTACCGGCGAAACCGGCGTGGAAGCGCTTTAAGAAAGAAGACTCATCATGAAAAAATTTTTAGCCTCTCTGGCCCTCGGGTTTGGTCTGCTGCTTGGCGGCACCGCCGCGATGGCACAAACTGCCCCTGCTGCTGACGTCAAAGTCACAGCCCCTGCCGCAGCGCCCGCTGCTGCCGCAACGGCTGCAACCGCAGCCCCCGCACCTGTGCCTAACAAAGGCGACACCGCTTGGATGACCGTGTCCACGCTGTTGGTGATCTTGATGACCATCCCTGGTTTGGCTTTGTTCTACGGCGGTTTGGTCCGCAGCAAGAACATGCTGTCGGTGCTGATGCAAGTGTTTGTCGTGAGCTCACTCATTTATGTGTTGTGGGTTGTCTACGGCTACACCTTGGCGTTCTCTGGCGGCTCACCGTTCTTCGGCGGCTTTGACAAGTTGTTCTTGGCCACCATCACGCCTGACTCCGTTGCTGCCACGTTCAGCAAGGGTGTTGTGATTCCTGAGCTGTCATTCGTGGCGTTCCAAGCCACATTCGCAGCCATCACGTGTGCCTTGATCGTGGGTGCATTTGCTGAGCGCGTGCGCTTCTCGGCTGTGTTGTTGTTCTGCACCATCTGGTTCACGTTCAGCTACTTGCCCGTGGCCCACATGGTTTGGTATTGGGACGGCCCAGACGCCATCACGGACGCTGCGACTTTGGAAACTGTGACGGCCGCTGCTGGCTGGTTGTGGGCCAAGGGTGCTTTGGACTTCGCTGGCGGTACGGTTGTGCACATCAACGCTGCGGTGGCTGGTTTGGTCGGCGCATACGTGATCGGCAAACGCACAGGCTACGGCAAAGAATCCATGGCACCTCACAGCTTGACGTTGACCATGGTTGGCGCATCTCTCTTGTGGGTGGGTTGGTTCGGTTTCAACGCCGGCTCTAACCTGGAAGCCAACGGTGTTGCTGCCCTCGCTTTCGTGAACACGTTGGTGGCAACGGCTGCTGCGACCCTAGCTTGGATTGCAGGTGAAGCATTGTCTAAAGGCAAGGCCTCTATGTTGGGTGCGGCTTCTGGTGCTGTGGCCGGCTTGGTGGCGATCACCCCAGCTTGCGGTTTCGTGGGCCCCATGGGTGCCATCGTGATCGGTGCTGCGGGTGGCTTCTTGTGTCTGTGGGGTGTGAACGGTTTGAAACGCCTCTTGGGTGCTGACGACTCACTCGACGTGTTCGGCGTCCACGGCGTGGGCGGCATTGTGGGTGCGTTGTTGACCGGCGTGTTTGCTGCGCCATCCCTCGGCGGCACGGGCATTTTTGACTACGTTGCCAACGCCGTGAGCCCAGAGTATTCCATCGGCGGCCAAGTGCTGATCCAGTTGGAAGCTGTGGTGACCACCATTGTTTGGTCGGGTGTGGTGTCTTACATTGCCTACAAAATTGTGGACATGGTTTTGGGTCTGCGTGTCAGCGAAGAAGAAGAGCGCGAAGGCCTCGACATCAGCTCACACGGCGAAACTGCCTACCACCGTTAATTTTTCAAGTACTTCAAGGTTTCCTTGGACTTCACAGCCCGCCTCACGGCGGGCTTTTTTGTGGGCGAGCGATTTTTGACGGAGCTGTGCAAAAAATTCAAAACCAGCGCCAGACCTAGCGGCTACCATGTTGGCCATGCAAGACACACTGCAATCCACCCTTCAAGATTTCACCGACCGCATTTTGAATGCCTCTCAAACCGGCCAGCCTCTGCGCTTGCGCGGCGGCGGCACCAAAGACTTTTTAGGCCAGACCCTGCAAGGCGAGGTGCTCGACACCCGTGCTTACAGCGGCATCTTGAGCTATGAGCCGAGTGAGCTGGTGATTACCGTGCGTTGCGGCACGCCGCTCGCTGAAGTCGAAGCGGCGTTGGCGCAAAAAGGACAATGCTTCGCGTTTGAGCCGCCCCATTTTGGCGAAGGCGCCACGATTGGCGGCATGGTCGCTGCAGGTTTGAGCGGCCCCGCCCGCGCCAGCGTGGGCACGGTGCGCGACTTTGTGTTGGGCGCGCGCGTCATCAACGGCAAAGGCGAACACCTCACCTTCGGCGGCCAAGTGATGAAGAACGTGGCGGGCTACGACGTGTCGCGTTTGCTGGCCGGCAGCTGGGGCCAGTTGGGCCTGATTACTGAGGTGTCTTTGAAAGTGCTGCCTGTGGCCCCCGGCGAAGCCACCTTGGTGTGCGCGGGTGTGAGCCAAGCGCAAGCTTTGAAACTCATCAACCAATGGGGCGGTCAGCCGTTGCCGCTCAATGCCAGTGCGTGGGTGTACGACACCACCGCCTCGCCCGCACAAGACTTTTTCTTTGTGCGCCTGCGCGGTGCCGTGGCTGCCGTAGACGCTGCTGTGATCAAGATGAGTGCCGACATGCAAGCCTTGGGCGCGCAAGTCACACGCATGGACAGCGCCGCTGTGGCCGCCGATTGGAAAGCCAGCGGCGAGCAAACCTTGGACTTCTTCAAAGCGCCTACCGAACAAGACTGCTTGTGGCGCCTGAGCGTGCCGCAAACCGCCCCTGTGCTGGATGTGCGCGTGAACGGCGCTGCGTGTGCGCAATACGTTGAATGGCATGGCGCACAACGTTGGTTGTGGGCACCGGCATCCGCCGTGAACCAAGTGCGCGATGCGGCGGTGAAGGCAGGCGGTCACGCCACTTTGTTCCGCACCAGCACGGCCAGCCGCCAAACTTTGGGCGATGTCGACAAGCAAGTGGGCGTGTACACCCCGCTCAACGCCGTGCAGCAGCGTATTCAAAACGAACTCAAAAAACAGTTTGACCCAGCGGGCATCTTCAACCCCGGTCGCGTTTAAACCCACACGTCAATTTCAGAGCCCCACATGCAAACCAACCTGGCCCCCCAATACGTCGGCACGCCCGAAGGCGAAGCAGCCGAAGCCATCTTGCGCAAGTGCGTGCACTGTGGTTTTTGCACAGCGACATGCCCCACGTATCAACTGTTGGGCGATGAGCTAGACGGCCCACGCGGACGCATCTATTTGATGAAACAAGTGTTTGAAGGTGCCACGCCCACGCGCGCCACGCAACAGCACTTGGACCGCTGCCTCACCTGCCGCAATTGCGAAAGCACCTGCCCCAGCGGCGTGCAATACGGCCACTTGGTGGACGTGGGCCGCAAAGTGGTCGATGCGCAAGTGCCGCGCCCCTTGGGCGAGCGCTTCATGCGTTGGGCTTTGAAAGAAGGCCTCACATCGCCCTTGTTCGCACCCGCCATGAAACTGGGGCAAGCCGTGCGCGGCATCTTGCCCGCGAAGCTCAAAGCCAAAGTGCCTGCGCCCCAAACCGCTGAACGAAACGGCGTGGTGTGGCCCACCCAAACACACGCCCGCAAAGTGTTGATGCTTGCAGGCTGTGTGCAACCCGCGATGCTGCCCAACATCAACACCGCCACGGCGCGCGTGTTGAATGCGGCGGGCATTCAAACCATCGTGGCGCCCGAAGCGGGTTGCTGCGGTGCGGTGAAATTTCACTTGAACGACCAAGACGGCAGCTTGGTGCAAATTCGCGCCAACATCGACGCGTGGTGGCCGTTTGTAGAGCAAGGTGTGGAGGCCATCGTGATGAACGCCTCAGGCTGCGGCGTGATGGTGAAAGACTACGGCCACGTGCTGAAAGACGATGCCGCCTACGCCGACAAAGCCAAACGCATCAGCGAACTCACGCAAGACTTAAGCGAGTTGTTGCCAGACTTGGTGCCGGTGCTCAAGCCCAAACTCAAAGCCGCTGTGTTGGCCAATGCTGGCATGCAAGCTTTCCACCCACCCTGCACCTTGCAACATGGCCAAAAGCTCAAAGGCGGTGTGGAAACACATTTGGCCGCGTTGGGTTTTGCCATTTCAGTGGCCAACACCGAATCGCATTTGTGTTGCGGCTCAGCAGGCACCTACAGCGTGCTGAATCCCGACATCAGCTACACCCTGCGCGACCGCAAGCTCGGCCACCTCGATGCGCTCCAGCCCAAAGCGATTTTGAGCGCCAACGTCGGCTGCATCACCCATTTGCAAAGCGGCACAGATGTGCCGGTGAAGCATTGGGTGGAAGTGTTGGACGAGGCGTTGAACTAAATCTCTGGAGAAGCGGCTTGTGCTAAGCGCGTTGGCTCGCCGCGTTCAGCGCTAATTTGCGTCAAGTCGCTAGGGCGGCTTCAATGTCTTTTGCCAATTTGGCTGGCGCATCCATCGACGCATAGCGCTTGAGCACACGCCCATCTTTGCCCACCAAGAACTTGGTGAAGTTCCATTTGATGGCTTCGCTGCCCAAGAGGCCGGGCGCTTCTGCTTTGAGCCACTTGAACAGCGGGTGTGCGTTGTCGCCATTCACGTCTACTTTTTCCATCATCGCAAAGCTCACGCCATAGTTGCGTTGGCAAAACGCGCCAATCTCGGCGTTGGTCCCCGCGTCTTGCGCGCCAAACTGGTTGCACGGAAAACCAATGACGGCCAAGCCTTGCGAGCCATAGGTTTTGTGCAGCGCCTCTAAGCCTTCAAACTGCGGCGTGAAACCGCAAGCGCTGGCGGTGTTGACGACCAGCAGCACTCGGCCTTTCAGGTCAGCAAATGACAACGGTGTACCGTCAATGCGGTTGGCGGTGAAGTCGGTCAAGGTGGTCATTGGCGAAGCCTTTCAAAGCAAGTACCTGCGCGCGAAAGCGAGGCTCCTAAAGTCAATCAAGCGTGGTTTTTGTCGGTGTGCGCTTGCGATGCCAGCAGCGCAGCCAACACAATCATGCCGCCACCTAGGCCCACGCGCCACGTCAGCGCCGAAGCCCCTAGCGCCACCGAGGACACGCTGGCAAACACGACTTCCGACATCATCACCATCGCGGTGGTGTGCGCACTCAAGCGGGCGGCGCCGTATTGCAGCGCAAAGTTAGACACCAAAAAAGCCGCGCTCAAACCCAAAACCCAAGGTGCCCACGTGGCCACCTGTTGCGCCGCGAAAGCATCGGTCAGCCAAGTGAGAAGGCCTGACACATCATGGCTTTCCAGCGGCACGGCAAACACTTGGGCGGTGGGAACCACGCCCGCCGCCGTGGCCAGCACCGCACACGCCACCGCCATCAGGGCGCCACCGCTGAACATGGCGACCATGCGCGCAGACTCAGGCGTGTGTTGCAAACGCAGCAGCCAAATGTTGGTGAGCGCAAAACAAAAGCCGCCCAGCAGTGCCAACACGTCGGACAAGTCTTGCGGCAGAGGCCAAGGGGATTCGGGTGTTTTCAGCACCAACACCACGCCGAGCAAGGCCAGGCCCAAACGCGCCAAGGCGCCGCGTGTGGGCCGCTCATCCAGCAGCCACCACGCCAGTAACAGCGACCATGTGGGCATGAGATAAAACAGCAACACCACGCGCACCACATCGCCGGTGGTGACGGCCCAGTTGAAGCCGACGTTGGTCAGACCTGCGGCGGCCATGAGCCACCAAAGTTGTGGGTGTTGTTTGAAGTGTCGCCAGCCCGAAGGGCTGATAAGGGTGAGTACGACGGTGGCCAAGGTGAACACAGCCGCGGTGGTCCACAAGGGGTGAAGGCCGTCGACATTGAGTTGGCGAAGCGGCCACCAAGACAGGCCCCACACCAAAGCGTTGAGGGCCAAGGCCAGTACGGCCAGCACGGGGCGCGTCATGTGGCTGGGGTGTGCACGGCTTTACCCGTGCAAGTCGTCGTTGCGGGCGATGTGCATCAAACGCGCGAGTTCTTCACGGTGGTGTTTGTGGTTGTGTTCGTGCCACAACTTGATGAGCCACATCACATAACCCACCAACGCGCCGAAGGCGGTGATGGCGCCAAATGCGCTGAGTCCCATGCTGGTGCTGAAGGTGTACAAAAAGCCGAGGCCCAAAATACACAGTTGCTCGTTCAGGTTTTGCACGGCGATGGAACGGCCCGCACCCATGAGGTTGTGACCTCGGTGTTGCAACAAGGCATTCATTGGCACCACCAAAAAGCCGCCCAAGCCGCCCAAGATGATGAGGAAGGGCACCGCCAGCCAGAGGTTGTCAATGAAGTTCATTGCCACCACAAAGCAGCCCATGGCAATGCCCAAAGGCATGAGTTTGGTGGCGTGGTCTAGCCGCATCTTCATGGACGCCACCACGGCACCCACAGCGGTTCCGATGGCGACCACACCCACCAAGCTTGACGCTTGCGTGGTGGTGTAGCCCAAAGCGGCCGCACTCCAGGCCAACACGATGTAGCGCAGGTTGCCGCTCACACCCCAGAACAAGGTGGTGGTGGCCAAGGAAATTTGGCCGAGCTTGTCATGCCACAAGCGCTGGTTGCAATGCCAAAAATCAGGCACCAAGACCAACAAGTTGCGCGTCATGGATTTTTCGGGGTCCAAGCGCATGGGAATCAGCGCCGCACCGGTGTAGGGGATGCGCTTGTTGAACCACGCAGCGATGGCATACAGCGGAATCAACAAACAGATGGCAGCTTCAGCCGAGGTGTCAATGCCCGTTGTGACGAAGGGCAAATCAAACGACAACAGCCAAGCCGACAAATTTGGCCCGACGAGTTGACCGCCCAACAACACGCCCAAGATGATGGACGCAATCGTCAAGCCTTCAATCCAGCCGTTGGCCTTGACCAACTGTGACGCGGGCAGCAGCTCGGTCAAGATGCCGTACTTGGCAGGCGAGTACGCCGCAGCACCCAAGCCGACAACGGCATAGGCCAACAAAGGATGCACCCCAAACAGCATCATCAAGCAGCCCACCACTTTGATGGCGTTGCTCATGAGCATGACTTCGCCCTTCGGTCGCGAATCGGCAAACGCACCTACAAACGGGGCGAGCACCACATAGAACAGGGCAAACATAGGCACCAGAGCGGCGCGCTGCCATTCGGCGGCACCATCTGATTTCAGTAATTCGACGGCTGTGACAAACAGTGCGTTGTCGGCCAACGAACTGAAAAATTGGGCCGACATGATGGTGTAAAAACCGCGCTTCATGGATGGGTCTGGCAGCTCGCAGCGTACTGCGGGCCTGCTGATTCTTCTTTCTTCTGTATCTACCCGAGGTTATATCACGCGGGTGCCACAATATTGACCATGCCCCGTCCGATACAAGCCTTTGTTCACACCGACGCTTTGCGTCATAACTTGGCACGCATGCGCGTTGCTGCTCCTGACGCCCGCGTATGGGCGGTGGTCAAAGCCAATGCGTATGGCCACGGCATTGAGCGCGTGTTTGAAGGGTTGCGTGCCGCTGACGGCTTTGCTTTGTTAGACCTGGATGAGGCGCAACGCATACGCAGCTTGGGCTGGCGCGGACCGGTGCTGTTGCTGGAAGGCGTTTTTGAGTCTCGCGACTTAGAGCTCTGCTCGCGCCTAGACCTGTGGCACACCGTGCATTGCGACGAGCAAATTGACATGCTCAGCCGTCACAAAACCCAAGTGCCGCACCGAATATTCCTCAAAATGAATAGCGGTATGAACCGCTTGGGTTTCACGCCCACACGGTTTCGTTCGGCGTGGACACGCTTGAACCAGTTGCCGCAAGTGGATGAGATTTCGCTCATCACCCACTTCAGCGATGCCGATGGCCCCAAAGGCATTGCCGAACAAATCGCCACGTTCACCAAAACCACCGAAGACCTGCCCGGCGAGCGCAGCACTTGCAACAGTGCGGGCTTGTTGCGTCACGCTGGCGATGCGGCGGTGGCTGCCGATTGGGTACGCCCCGGCATTGCGTTGTATGGCAGCGCGCCCGACTTTCCTGAGCGCAACATCGCGCAGTGGGATTTGCAGCCCACCATGAGTTTGCGCAGCCGCATCATTGCCACGCAAGAGTTGCAAGCGGGCGATACCGTGGGTTACGGCTCGTCGTTCAAAGCAGATGCACCCATGCGCTTAGGTGTGGTGGCTTGCGGCTATGCCGATGGGTACCTCCGCCATTGCCCCACGGGCACGCCTGTGTTGGTGGACGGGGTACGCACCCGCACCTTGGGCCGCGTGAGCATGGACATGATTGCGGTTGACCTGACCCCTTGCGATGCCGCAGGTCATGCGTCGGGCTTTGGCAGCGAAGTCACGTTGTGGGGCAAAGCCAGCAACGGCACAGTGCTGCCGATTGACGAGGTCGCCCAAGCCGCGGGCACGGTGGGCTATGAGCTGATGTGCGCGGTGTCCAACCGCGTGGGTTTCACGCAGGACTGAATCGCCGTTTAGTAAGGGCCTTTGCTGGCGCTCACTTCGGCCAAACCTTCTTTGTACTTGGCCGCCAAGGCCGAGGTTTGGCGCGACAAGATCATGCTGTCGACGCCCACGGCCACAAACAAAGCGCCCAGCGACAAATACTGACGCACCAACGTTTCGTCACCCATCAAAATGCCGGGCGCTTTGCCTGCTTGGCGAATGCGCGCAATCGCGTCCACGATGGCCGCTTGCACTTCGGGGTGGCTGGGGTTGCCGATGTGGCCCATGGAGGTCGACAAGTCTGCTGGACCGATGAACACGCCGTCCACGCCGGGTGTGGCGGCGATGGCGTCTAAGTTTTTCAAGGCTTCACGGGTTTCGGCTTGCACCAGCACACACACTTGGTCGTTGGCCTCTTTGCCGTAGTTGGGGAAGCGGCCCCAACGTGAGGCGCGCGTGCCCGCCATGCCACGAATGCCGCCTTGGCCATCGTCTTGCGGGTAGCGGCAGGCTTTCACAATGGCGGCGGCTTGCGCGGCTGTGTCCACCATGGGCACCAACACCGTGGTGGCACCAATGTCCAGCACTTGCTTGAGCAGCGCCGCGTTGTCATGCGGCACACGCACCACAGGGTGTGTGTTGGGATAGGCGGCCACGACCTGCAACTGCGCGAGCAAAGTGGTCAAGTCGTTGGGGCCGTGTTCGCCGTCAATCACCAGCCAGTCAAAACCAGCGCCGGCACAAATGTCGGTGGTCACGGTGCTGCCCAAGCCCATCCACAAGCCGATTTGTGGCTGTTGGTGGCGCAGGGCTTTTTTAAATGGGTTCTCAGGGGTTTGCATGGCTGGGCGTTTTCAAGGTTTGCTGAACAAAGGGTGCAAATTATTGTGGACGGCGTTGAACACTTCATGCCCTTCGTCAATTTGCAAGGTGATGCCGATGGGGCGCTTGGCAAATACTTCCGCGAAATGGGCCTGGGTTGCAGCCAGCAAGGATTGGCCAACTTGCGCAATCATCTCGGGCGTGCGGCCCTTGGCGACGCGAAAGTTCAGATACACATAGGCGTAGTCGCCGCTGCCATCCGCGATGACGGCATGTGTTGTGGCAAACGCCAACACACGCGTGGCCCCGATCGGGAACACGGCTTGGCCGTCGGGGTGTTTGGCGGCCAACATCGTGTCGCTCAAGGTTTGGCAAAGCTTGGCCATGTCCGTCTCGGCGTCGAGCTGGGCGGTGTATTGGATGATGAGGTGAGGCATAGGCGAAGTGTCTCGCAACTTCTCCCCGCGTGTTTCAACCCACGACGCTATACCACTGGCTATTTATCCAGTAATATCGACGCATGGCCAAAGAAAAAACCCAATACACCTGCACCGACTGCGGCGGCATCACCGCCAAGTGGCTGGGCAAATGCCCGAGCTGCAATGCGTGGAACACACTCATTGAAACTGCGGTCGACAGCAGTGGTCCCACCAAAAACCGCTACGCAGGCATGGCGGCCTTGGCCCCAGCTTCAGAAGTGGCGGTGCTCTCCGACATTGAGGCGCAAGACGTGGCGCGCACACCCACTGGCCAAGAAGAACTTGACCGCGTGTTGGGTGGCGGCATGGTGGAAGGCGGCGTGGTGCTGATTGGCGGCGACCCTGGCATTGGCAAATCCACGTTGATTTTGCAAGCCATGGACGGCCTGCAACGCAGCGGCATGAGCACTTTGTATGTGACGGGCGAAGAGTCTGCCGCGCAAGTGGCCTTGCGCTCGCGCCGCTTGGGGCTGGACCACAGCCAAGTGCAAGTGCTGGCTGAAACTCAGCTTGAAAAAATATTGGCCACCGTCGACAAGCTTCAACCGGCGGTGGTGGTGATGGACTCCATCCAAACCGTTTATTCCGATCAACTCACCAGTGCCCCCGGCTCGGTGGCGCAAGTGCGTGAGTGCGCGTCACACCTCACCCGCATGGCCAAGTCTTCGGGCACCGCTGTGGTGTTGGTGGGTCACGTCACCAAAGAAGGAGCACTCGCTGGCCCGCGTGTGCTCGAGCACATGGTGGACACGGTGCTGTACTTTGAAGGCGACACGCATTCGACGTACCGGCTCGTGCGCGCCATTAAAAACCGCTTTGGTGCGGTGAACGAAATTGGTGTGTTTGCCATGACCGAAAAAGGCTTGAAGGGTGTGAGCAACCCCAGCGCCATTTTCTTGAGCCAACACACCGAGCCGGTGCCCGGTAGCTGTGTGTTGGTCACGCTCGAAGGCACGCGCCCCATGTTGGTGGAGATTCAAGCCCTGGTCGACAGCGGTGGCCCGTCGCCGCGTCGTTTGAGCGTGGGCTTGGACCGCGACCGTTTGGCCATGTTGTTGGCCGTGTTGCACCGTCACGCAGGCGTGGCGTGCATGGACCAAGATGTGTTTGTCAACGCCGTCGGCGGCGTGCGCATCAGCGAACCCGCGGCTGACTTGGCCGTCTTACTGTCCATCCAAAGCAGCTTGCGCGGCAAACCGCTGCCGCAAGGCTTCATCGCTTTTGGCGAAGTGGGCTTGGCGGGCGAGGTGCGCCCTGCACCGCGCGGGCAAGAGCGTTTGAAAGAAGCGGCCAAGTTAGGCTTTACCGTGGCCGTCATCCCCAAAGCCAATGCGCCTAAAAAGCCCATCCCCGGCATGACCGTGCATGCGGTGGAGCGGGTGGATGAGGCGATTGGCTTGGTGCGCGAGTTAGGCTAATCGCCGCACACAGCTACGTAGAAGTCGCGTCAAAGGCCCAAAAGAGCCTGAGACAATAAGCCCATGAACTTTCAAAGATATTTGGTGCCCATTGGCACGGTGGGCCTGACCGCTTGGGCTTGGCAAAGCTGGGGCTGGATGGGCATTGCCATGGTGGTGACCGGCGGCGTCATGTGGCTGCTGCTGTATTTCACGCGTTTGGTGCAAATCATGAAACGGGCCAGCAATCGCCCGATTGGCTTTGTGGACAGCGCCGTCATGCTCAACGCCAAGCTCAAAACGGGTGCAAGTCTGATGCACGTCATCGCCATGACCCGCGCTTTGGGTCAGCTTGAGACCGAAAAGGGCACGCAGCCCGAGGTGTTCAGCTGGCGCGATGGCAGCCAATCGGTGGTGCGCTGCGTGTTTATGCAGGGCAAGTTGCAGAGCTGGACGCTAGACCGTCCGTTCCAAGCCACCGACGTTGAGCCCGTGACCCACGCTGCCAACGACTGACCCCTCGTCAGGCTCGCTAAAATGAACCCTTACGCCGAAACAGGCGACAACCACATCATCAGTCCAAAGGAAATCCCATGAGCGTCGTGATCCCATCATCCATGTCTGACCGTGACGGCAAAATCTGGATGGACGGCCAGATGGTCGATTGGCGCGATGCCAAGATCCATGTGTTGAGCCACACCCTGCACTACGGTTGCGGCGCCTTCGAAGGCGTGCGCGCTTACAAAACCGAACAAGGCACCGCCATCTTCCGTTTGCAAGAGCACACCGACCGCTTGTTCAACAGCGCCAAAATCTTGCGCATGGCCATTCCGTTCACCAAAGAACAAGTCAACCAAGCGCAGTGCGATGTGGTGCGTGAGAACAATTTAGAAAGCGGCTACATCCGCCCCTTGACTTGGATTGGCGATAAGAAATTGGGCGTTAGCCCTCGCGGCAATGACATCCACCTGATGGTGGCGGCTTGGACTTGGGGTGCGTACCTCGGCGAAGAAGGCATGAAACGCGGTATCCGCGTGAAGACCTCTAGCTACTCACGCCACCACGTCAACATCACCATGACGCAAGCGAAGGCCGTGAGCAACTACACCAACTCGATCTTGGCCAACATGGAGGTGACCGACGAAGGTTACGACGAAGCCCTGTTGCTCGACACCTCAGGCTTTGTGTCTGAAGGCGCTGGCGAAAACATCTTCGTGGTCAAAGACGGCGTGATCTACACGCCTGACTTGTCGGCTGGCGCTTTGAACGGCATCACACGCAACACCGTGTTCCACATCGCCAAAGATTTGGGCCTTGAGATTGTGCAAAAGCGCATCACACGCGACGAGGTGTACATCGCTGACGAAGCCTTCTTCACCGGCACCGCCGCTGAAGTGACGCCGATTCGCGAACTCGACCGCATCCAATTGGGCGAGGGCAGCCGTGGCCCGATCACCGAAAAAATCCAAACTGCGTTCTTTGACATCGTCAATGGCCGCAATCCCAAGTACGCACATTGGTTGACGAAGGTTTAAAAAATGAGCAACACAGTTGAACTCTTAGCCAAAGATTTGAACGCGCAAGGCGGCGTGTTTTGCCCCAGCGCCAAAGCCGACATGAAACTCTGGAACAGCCACCCCAAGGTCTACTTGGATGTGGCCAGCACCGGTGAAGCCAAGTGCCCTTACTGCGGCACGGTTTACAAACTCAAAGCCGGCGAGCACGTTGGCGGCCATCATTAAAAACGCCCTCATCATCGCCCCCCAATGGATTGGGGACGCGGTGATGACCGAACCCTTGCTGCGCCGCTTGGCTGCGCGCGGCGAGCGCCTCACTGTCGCTGCCTTGCCTTGGATTGCACCGGTTTACCGTGTGATGCCCGGCGTGGCCGAGGTGATTGAGATGCCGTTCAAACACGGCGGCCTGCAACTGATGGGTCGCTTGAAACTGGCCCGTCAGTTGCGCGGCAAGTTTGATGTGGCCTATGTGTGCCCCAACTCCCTGAAGAGTGCGTTGTTGCCCTGGATGGCAAACATTGCCAAGCGCGTGGGCTACACCGGCGAAATGCGTTTTGGTCTGCTGACCGACCGCTTAGACAACCCCCAAACCGAAGAGCGCCCGCCCATGGTCGAGTGGTATGCCGCGCTGAGTTTGGTGGGCCAAAACCCCGGCAAGCCCATGAAGCTCGTGGGCGATCTGCGCCCCGTGCTCAAAGCGGGCGTGGGCGTGATGGATCACGCGCTCGAAGAGCTGGCCACCAACATGCCCACGCTGCCGACCTTGGCCAAGCACAGCTATGTGGTGTTTGCGCCAGGTGCCGAATACGGCCCTGCCAAACGCTGGCCTGCCAAACACTTTGCTGAATTGGCGAGCAAGATTGATCGCCCTGTGTTCTTGTTGGGTTCGAACAAAGAGTTCGACATCTGCCAAGAAATTGCCACTACCGCCAATGCCCAAAAGCCCGGTCATTGCTTCAACTTGGCAGGTCAAACCAACTTGATGCAAGCCTTTGCGTTGATTGCCTACGCGCACCGCGTGGTCAGCAACGACTCGGGACTTATGCACGTGGCCGCTGCATTTGGGGTGCCGCAAGTGGCGGTGTTTGGCTCATCCAGCCCCGAACACACGCCACCTTTGAACGAGCGTGCGCGCGTGGTGTGGCTGCGCGTGGATGCCAACTACCAGCCCCCGCTGGCCTGTTCGCCCTGCTACGAGCGCACGTGCCCACTTGGCCACACGCGCTGCTTAGAAGACGTGTCGGCTGAGCGCGTCTACCGCCTGTTGTGAAAATAGAGGCAGCCCAAACGGCTGCCGAATAAGTGAATTGAGGATTTATGTGGTCTAACTCAGAAGAGCTTTTCTTGCTCACCGACAACCTTGCCGGTGGGAAGATGCAGACCATGAAACGTCGTCTGAAGTTCAAACTCAGGCAAAGGTTATTTCATTCAGAGCTGTCGGAAATCAAGCAATATTTTGAGTCGCATCAACTCACGCGTTTGTTTGAGATGGATCCCTCGTTGTATCTCAAGTGCACGCGCGCGTATCTTTGGTCTGACTTGGACAGTCAAGCACGAGCGAAAGCGCAGCTGGCTTTTTTTGATTGGCTGCTGAGCAAGTTCAACCTGTCGTCAGTGCTCTCTTTCTATGAGGCTGGGCATTTCAGTGTTGGAAAAATTCATCACAGCGACACGGATTTTGAGATCGTGCTTAGCCCCAGCCGTGGGTTAGGTCGTGAGGGTGAGTTGATGGTGTCGTTGCACATGAACGGCACGCTGTTGATGAGATCGTCCGTCAGTGTTTTGCCAGCAAAGATGCTGGGATTGGCGGGGGATGGACACGCGATGTTTGTCGGCTGTTTTCAAGGTGTCTCAAACACCAAAGATTTGATCAAACAAGCCACGCAAGCCCTTGAACGAACGAAACCCGGTTTTATATTGCTCAACGCATTGCAGGCCTTGGCTCAGGCGTGGGGCTTGGTTGGGTTGGTCGGTGTGGCGCATAAAAAACACGCGTACGCCAGCTATTTCAGTCTGTCGAAACGTATCAGCATCAGCTATGACGACGTGTGGCAGCAGTTGGGTGCGCATGAACAAACCCCCGAAGCGCACTGGGTATTGCCACTGGTGTGGGAGCCACGCCCTGAGCATGAGGTTGAGTCCAAAAAACGCTCCGCATTGAAAAGACGCAATGCATTGCGTCAAGAGTTCATTGAGGCTTGCAGCTTAGGCGTTCGACAATTGGATGCTGAAAAAGTCGCGAATGAGAATTTGTAACCTGCGAAAAAAGAGCTTTCGACGGTTGAAATCAATTTAAAAATACACGTTCGCGAGTGTTTGGCCTGGCCAGCAAGTTGGACAGTGCTTTCATAACCTCTGGCACACCAATGTCGCTCACGGCTTGACCGTGAGGCGCTACGATTTGGACGTATGTGTCAGATAGTGGTTCCCAGGAATCTATCGAGAGCACGCTAGGCTCATACAAAGCAATCACGGGCTTGTTCCAAGCGCTGGCAGCATGCACTGCATACGTGTCGGGAGACACCACCAAATCTGCATTTCGAATGACTGCCAGCGAAGGTGTGATTGTTGGGGCGAAGGGCGTTACAGACACACGATCAGTTTGTGTACTGAACATCGTACGCATGGTGGTTTCTAGTGCAGGGCTGGCGCTGAGCAATTGCACGTGCATGTCTGGATATTCCGCATAAATCGCATCCACAAATTCTTTGAGCCAAGACGATGAAAGCGATTTATTGGCTGCACTGCTTTGGCTGTTAATGACCATCAATGGCGTGCTGCGTTTGGAGGTCACTTTCGAGGCGTCCTCTTCTAAGCGAATGTCGTAGTGATACGAACTGGGTGCTGCCTTGAGCGTTTGCAAAAAGCGCATGTGACGCGCTGAATAGTGAGGGCTTGCTAAATCACCATCCATCACGACATCGTTGGGCAAGGGTTTGACGGGATGCTTTGCAAATAGAAAACGCTGTTTGGCGTTGACAATTTTCAACACGATTTGTTCGGATGGGTTGGCCAGGTTTAAGCCAAAGTGCACCACCATGTCGTAGCCCACAAAGCGAGCTTTCAAACTGGCCCACATGCGTGCAAACACATTGCGGCTAGACGAGACATGCAGCCATTTCACATCGGGGTGATGGCGGTACAGCGCGGCGTTGCTCGGGCCACACAGCACACCTATTTCGCAGTCTGGCCAATGTGCGCGCAAGGGTTTAAACAAGCCTGTCGCCACGATGGCGTCGCCAATTTTGTTGTCGTGTGACAAGATGAGGATGCGTTTTTTCATGCGTGTCTTTACTTGGCTAACAAGCGTTGCGCTTGTTGTGTGATGCGGGCAATCACCGCCTGCGCGTCGGGGATATCGGCAATCAAACCAACGGCTTCACCTACCGTGGCATGGGCGCGTGTGAAGTCACCCGCTTTCACGCCTGCGTCGTAGTTGGCGCGTGCGGCATCTGGGTTGGCTTGCAAAGCCGCCATGTCGCTTTCAAGTGCGCGGTGCAAGTCGTTGCGAATGGCGCGAAAGTCATACGGTGCGGGCCAGTTTTTGCGGCGCAAGATGTCAAACACCATGCTGCGTGCGGTGCCGTCACCGTTGGTGTGTGTGGCTTGGATTTTGGCGCCGGCGGCAGCCAAGCTCTCCGTCGTGGCCCACAAGCGCGAGCCCACCAAGGCGCCGTCGGCGCCCAGCATCAAAGCCGCCGCCAGTCCGCGACCATCGGCCACGCCGCCTGCGGCGAGCAGCAAGGTGTCGGGTGAATGGGCCGCGAGGTAGTCGGCAATCTCAGGCACCAACGTGAAGGTGCTGCGGCCTTCGAGCGCGTTGGCCCCGTGGCCACCGGCTTCGCCGCCTTGTGCCACGATGACCGAGGCGCCGGCCTCCAAAGCTTGTGGCACTTGGTCCAGGCGTTGCACTTGGCAAATGAGCTGTGCGCCTGCTTGGGCAATCCGCGCGGCGTAAGGGCGAGGGTCGCCAAATGACAGCATGACGGCGGAAGGCTTTTGTGTCAGCACCCAGTCGAGTGCCTCGGCGTTTTCGTCTAATTTCCAAGTGATGAAGCCACAGCCTAGGCGTGCGTGGCTCGCGGCATCATCTTTCAGCAAGTCATGCGCTAGCGCGTATTCGCGTTGGGTCCAAGCGAGGTCACCGTAACCGCCGCCGACCAAACCCAGCGCACCGGCTTGTGCGCAGGCTGCAGCCAAAGCCCCGCCGGTGGCCAGCGCCATGGGCGCTAAAGCAATGGGGGTGGTGAGTTGAAAACGTTGGGCGAAGCGGGTGTTCAGGGCGGCGTGTGTCATGCACGATATTGTGCAACGAGCCAGTGCTCTGGGTGATCGTGAGTGCCGCTGGCTGTGATGCCTCGTCAGGCCGGCAGCATCACCACAAAGCGCGCACCGCCGCCTTCGCGGTCTTCGCAACGCACGCTGCCGCCGTGGCGCTGCACAATGGATTGCACCAACGACAAGCCCAGGCCTACGCCACCTTCGCGTTCGCTGGCCCCGGGTAAACGGTAGAAGGGCTCAAAAATGCGTTCACGCAAGTCCGCAGGCACACCCGGTCCTCGGTCACACACGCACAAGCGGACCCAGTTGCGGTGGTTTTCAACCAAGGTTGAAAGCTGCACCTCGATGTCCGATGTGCCATGGCGGCGTGCGTTCTCCAGCAAGTTGCGCAGCATGCGACGCAGCAGTTTGGCAATGCCCGGCACCACAATGCTTTGCGGGTGAAAGCCCAGCTCTAAATGGGCCTCCATGCGCGCGCATTCTTCGCTGGCGAGGCCCGTCAGATCGACCGCTTCAACGGTGCCTAGATCGGCCTCTTTGGCATCGAGGCGGCTGGCTAACAAGATTTCGTCAATCAGTTGATCCAGCTCGCCCACGCTGCGCGAGATTTCGGCTTTCAAGGCGGGTGAAGGCGCGTCCCCCATCAGCTCCAGTCCCATGCGAATGCGGGTGAGGGGCGAACGCAGCTCGTGCGAGGCATTGGCTAACAATGATTTGTGCGACGTGACGAGTTGTTCCACTTGGGATGCCGCGTGGTTAAAGCGCTGCGCCAGGTAGGCCACTTCGTCGTTGCCTTGTTCGGCCACACGGGCCGACAAATTGCCAGTGCCCCATTGCTCCACACCTTTTTGTAAATTCTCCAAGCGGCGGGTCAGGCGACGCACGATGGGGTAAGTGCCCAGCGCCACAGCAAGGGCGACCAATCCCAGCGTCCACCCAAAGCCAAACGGCAGGCGTGACCAAAAAGTATGCGGTGGGCGTGGCAAATGCACATGCATCAACTCGCCGTTTTGCATGCGCACCATGAACTCGGGGCCCGAGCCAAAGTGGCCGGGCGGGTGGCGCATGTCTGGACTATTCTGTGGTGCTTCCAAGGGAAGACCATCTGACGGTCGCAACCGCGCACGGCCTTGGCCCACCAGTTCACCTTCCGCATTGCGCACCATCACTTCGCGCAGTGGAGGCTCCGCTGTCATACGCATGATCCAGCCTGTGAGCAACGTCAACACGGCCACCGCCAACACCACGGCCAGCCAGATGCGCACATACAAAGGCAGGTGAAAAGAGCGGCTGAGCGATGGACGGTTTGGCATGGTTTAGTCTTGTTGTTTGGCAAACACGTAGCCCACACCACGCACGGTGAGGATGCGTTTGGGGGCTTTGGCATCGTCTTCGATGGCGGCGCGAATGCGGCCCATGTGGACGTCGATGGAGCGGTCAAAGGCTTCGAGTTCACGGCCTCGCACCGCTTCCATGATTTGATCGCGTGACAGCACGCGGCCTGCGCGCTCGGCCAAGACCCAGAGCAAATCAAACTGGTACGCCGTGAGGTCGCACACGTGGCCTCGCACGCTGACGCTGCGCGCATCGCGGTCTAGCTCTAGCGAGCCGAATTTCAAGGTTTGGTGGGTCTCCTCGGCTGCCCCACCTGGCGCGTGGCGGCGTAACACGGCGCGAATGCGGGCCAGCAATTCACGGGGCTCAAAGGGTTTGGGCAGGTAGTCGTCTGCGCCCAGTTCTAAGCCGACGATTCGGTCCATCGGGTCGCCTTTGGCGGTGAGCATCAGCACAGGGGTTTGCGCTAACGCGCCGGGCAAAGCGCGGATGCGTTTGCACACTTCTAGGCCATCGATGTCGGGCAACATCAAGTCGAGCAGCACCAGGGCGGGCTCTGTGGTCTGCAGCACGCCTAGGCCATCTAGTCCGTTGGCGGCGTGCTGCACGGTGAAACCAGATTGTTGGAGGTACTCGCTCACCATGTTGGCGAGGCGGTGGTCGTCTTCGATCAAGAGCAAGGTATTCATGGTGCGTTCATCATGCCTCGCGATGTCTGTGCTTACCTAAAGACTGAGTAAAGACTGGGTAAATCAGTGCGTTGCTTTTGCGTCTGCGTCTGCGTGCGCCACCGGCAAGATGCGTGAGGCCAGCCACACCAGCAGCAACACGGGCGCACCCAGCAAAGCGGTGCTGTTGAAGAAGGCTTCGTAGCCATGCGCATCTACATAGACACCCGAGAAACCGGCCAACCACTTGGGCGCGAGCAACATCATCGAGCTGAACAGCGCGTATTGCGTGGCCGAGTAGTTCACATTGGTCAAGCTGGACAAATAAGCAATGAATGCCGCCGAGGCAATGCCGCTGGCCAAGTTGTCGGCAGAGATGACCCACACCAAAGCCGTCAAATCGTGCCCGCGTGTGGCCAGCCATGCAAACAACAAATTGGTGAGGGCGCTGAGCACTGCGCCCAGCATGAGGATGCGCATCACGCCCAAGCGCATCGACAACACGCCGCCAATGAACGCGCCCAATAACGTCATGATGACGCCAAACACTTTGGTGACGGCGGCTACTTCGTCTTTGGTGTAACCCATGTCCACATAAAACGGATTGGCCATGATGCCCATCACCACATCGCTGATGCGGTACACCGCTATCAAACCCAGAATGAGTGCGGCTTGCCAGCGGTAGCGGCGGATGAATTCGGCAAAGGGCTCAACCAACGCGCCGCGTAACCACTCTGCTGCGTTGCGTGCGGGGGGCATGTCACGTTGGGCCGGCTCGGGCGAAAACAAGACGGTCAACACGCCCAGGCTCATGGACCCAGCCATGACCAGATAAGCGGTTTGCCACGCGGTGTGTTGGTAAGCGGTTTCGTCTGCACCCGTTGCACGCGCTGCCACCCACAGCACGCCGGCACCTGCCCAAATCATGGCAAGGCGATAGCCTGTTTGGTAGGTGGCGGCGAGTGCCGCTTGGTGCTGCGCGTCAGCCGATTCAATGCGAAAAGCGTCAAGCGCAATGTCTTGCGTGGCCGAGCCAAAGGCAACCACCAAGGCACACCACACCACAGGCTCAAGGGCCACCTGCGGGTCGAGCAAGGCCATGCCGATGAGGCCTGCAACAACCATGGCCTGCGCCAACAACAGCCAGCTGCGACGACGGCCCAGCCAGCGTGTGAGCAGTGGCAAAGGCAGGCGGTCCACCAGCGGCGACCACACCCATTTGAAGCCGTAAGCCAAACCCACCCAACTTAAAAAGCCAATCGTGCTGCGGTCAATGCCAGCTTCGCGCAAGCGAAAACTCAGCGTGCCCAGCACCAACAAAAGCGGCAAACCCGCAGAAAATCCCAAGCACAACATGCGCCATGAGGCAGGCTCTAAATACACATGAAGTGCGGCCCGCCAACCCAATTTTTTAACTTCGGTGGGTGATGTGGTTGTTGGACTTGTTGTATCGTTCATGGCTCTATTTTCAGGCTTTCACAAAGAGACTTCTCCATGCTCACCAAACGCGCTTTTCTTTACGGTTGTGTCGGCTGCGCTTGCGGCCTTGGCAGCGGCGGTGTGTTGGCGCGCGACGGCGTGGAAGTGAACAGGGAAGCCTCGGTGTTTGCCAACCTCGTGCCTGCGGCGGAGGTCGAACAATCGGCGCACAAGCAATACGCTGACATGATGAAAGAGGCCGCCAGCAAAAACGCGCTGGCCCCCGACAACCATCCCCAAGTCATACGTCTGCGCCGCATCGCCAAAGACATCATTCCGTACAGCTTTGACTGGAACCCCCGCGCCAGAGAGTGGAAATGGGAAGTCAACCTGGTGGGGTCGAATCAAATCAACGCTTTTTGTATGCCTGGCGGCAAGATTGCTTTTTACAGCGGCATCTTGACCCAGTTGCAACTGACCGACGACGAGGTGGCCATGGTCATGGGCCACGAGATTGCCCACGCTTTGCGTGAGCACGCGCGAGAGCGCATGGGCAAAGCCACTGCCACCAATGGTGTTGCCGCCATTGGCAGCACCGTGGCCTCTGTCTTTTTTGGCGTGAACCCGCAGCTCACCGACCTGGTCGCCAGACAAGGCGCGAATTTGCTGACCCTCAAATTCAGCCGCGACGATGAAACCGAAGCTGACTTGGTGGGCATGGAAATCGCGGCACGTGCGGGCTACGACCCACGCGCCGGCGTGACGCTGTGGCAAAAAATGAGTGCTGCCAACAAAGGCGCGCCACCACAGTGGCTCAGCACCCACCCTTCGGGTAACACCCGCATTGAAGAAATTCAGGCCAATTTGCCTAAGGTCATGCCTTTGTACGAGCGCAAAAAGTAAGACATCTGTGCGTGAGGTACGCCCAGTGGCGTATAGCTTTCGTCGACTGTAAAAATTAACATCGCTGTACATTTTTCATTTGCAGCGCATGTGACTTCCAAATCTTCATCCCTTAGCACCGAATCGCCAGCACAGCCTTGCGTTCCGGCGAGCGCTCGCCTTAACTATGTGGCCATCGTGATGGGTTGCTTGGTGGCGCTGTATGTGTTCATCACCATCATTCGTCCTTTGTTTTTCAGCACGCGGCCAGGCAAAGTGACCCAAGACTTCGGCTGCGTTTCCAAGTCGGTCATCAGCGACTGCTCTGCCAGCAGTCGTTAATAAATCATTTGCTCGGTTGTTGCCGGCAAGTTGACCGTGAATGTGGTGCCGCTGCCGGTGTGGGTCACAAAATCAATCGTGCCTTGATGTGATTCCACAATTGTGCGGCTCAGCCACAGACCAATGCCCATACCGTCGTCTTTGCTGGTGCGCAGCAATTCAAAAATAGATGCGGCAATCTCTGGTGCAATGCCTGAGCCGTTGTCTGTCACTGTCAGCAACACACGGACGCCTAGCAGTTGCGTGCGCACCGTGACGCGCATTTGCTTTGCGGTGTCGGGCGCAAACGCATCTGCAGCATTGGTGATGAGGTTCAGTAAAACCTGTTGCAGCTGGGATTTGTCACCCGTGATCAGCGTTGCCTCTGGGTGCAGTTCGACCTTCAAAGCAATGTGGTTGCTGCTGAGTTTTGACTTGCAGAGCAACAGCACGTCGTTGACCAATTCGTTCATGTCAAACGTTGACGTTAGCTTGCGACCGTTGCCAAACATGTTGCGCAATGTTTTGATGATGGTGGCCGCGCGTTGGTTGTCCTTCATCAAGTCGTGCATCGCTTCTTTGACCGTGCTGTCGGCGCTGGCGTCTGTACCCGTATTGAGCAAAGCGGAGTCAATCAATTCGGCATTGAGTTGAATGGAGGTGAGAGGTTGGTTCAACTCGTGTGCCAAGCACGCGACCAAAGCACCCATGCCAGCCGTTTTGTTGAAGATCGCGAGTTGTCGAATGATTTCTTCTCGTTCTTGCAACAACTTTTTCAAGTCAATGCTGGTTTTTCGCATGGCTTCTGCGCGCTCGTTGGTCACTGCCAGTTCATGCGTCATAGCCATTTTTTGACGCTCGGCAGTCTCTAAAAAGATGCGCAAGAAAGCGATGTTGCTCAGTGTGATGGCGGTGAATTGGCCAACGATCATGATGGCTTGGTCCCACGTGGGGGCGTAAATGTCTTGCACGTTACCGAGGAAGGCCACGCCAAAGGTGCGAATGCCGAGCGTGATGGTGAGGCACAAGCCGCTCCACATCAACAATTTGGCACCGAACGACATGCGTCGCTGGTTCAGTTGCTGGCCAATGCGGAAATAGTCAAAGCACAGCACGGCATAAAAACCGTTGAAAAGCAGCAGCGCTTCCCACTCTGCGTAATGAACATAAATCAAATAACAAAAAACTACGAAGTACGTCGTATTGGCCACCGTGTAAGTGCGGAACGTTCGTTTTTGTGATGTGGGTAGCAGGTACATGCGCAAGGCCACCATGCGCCCCCAGTTGCCGATCAACATCAAGAACTGTGCCACATACAAAAACACCACGTCAGGCACGCTTCCTCGCATGGCGAGCAAGACCACCGCAACGCCGCTGATCATGCCCGAGCCACACCACAGCCTGACCTGAAAACTGCGGTACTCCAGCAGAGCAAGCCAGATGGCGCCGTGCAGCATCAAGTACACGAAACAGATCATGAAGATCGTGGTTTGTGTATCAAGGTGCATAAGTGGGTGTCGTGTTCAATGTGGTTTGGTGCGCTGCGCTTAGGTGCCGCCCACATAGGGGTTGCTCACGCGCTCGCGTCCGAACGTGCTCTCGGGCCCATGGCCGGGAATGAACACGGTGTCGTCGCCCATGGGCCACAAACGTTGCGTGATGCTGTTGATCAAATCGTCGTGGTTGCCTTGCGGAAAGTCGGTGCGGCCAATGCTGCCTGCAAACAAGACATCGCCCACAAACGCACGCTTGATCTCGGGTGAGTAAAACACCACATGACCAGGCGTGTGGCCGGGGCAATGACGCACTTGCAGCGTGTGTTTGCCCAACGTGACCGTGTCACCATCGTACAGCCAACGCGTGGGGGTGAAGGGGCGTGACGGCGGAAATCTGTAGTTGGCAGCGGCCTGTGGCAAGCCGTCAATCCAAAACTGATCGCCTGGGTGCGGGCCAATGATGGGCAAGTTGAGCTTTTCGGCCAAGTCGGCGGTCCCGCCAGCGTGGTCGATGTGCGCATGGGTGATCCAGATTTGTTCCAGCGTCACACCCAGTTGTTTGCAAGCGTCTTCCAGCACGGGCAAATCACCACCAGGATCAATGACGGCGCCTTGCATTGTTTCATCACACCAGACGATGGAACAGTTTTGTTGGAACGGGGTAACGGGGACGGTTTCGTACTGAAGCATGTTGCAAATGGTAGCGGTTAAACATGTCTGACTGCTTTTGCCAGGGCACTGACCACATCCGTTTGCGTCAATATGCCAATCAAGCGATTTTCTGAATCGATCACGGGCAGGTGGTGGTGTCCTGTTTGAGAAAAGAGTGGCAACAGTTCTGCCAAGTAGCTTTGCGCACTGGCGACGCGAACGCGACGTGTCATGACTTGGCCCACCACCTCGGGCTTGTCGCCGTGCGACAGGCCCGAGGGTTGCCAAACATGTTTGATGCGTTCAGACAAATTCATGTACTCGTCGATTTGCGCATGTTTTAAAAAGTCTGCCATGGTGATGATGCCCACCACACGCCTGGCACGGTCCACGACAGGCAGCGCTTTGATGCGATGCCGCCGCATCAGCCCCCAAGCTTCTGACAAAGAGGAGCCAAACTCCACCGCGTGTGGTGATCGCGACATGACCTCTTCGCAGCGCAAATCTCCTAGCGTGCGCTGATACGCAGCTGACTCGGCGTATTGAAGCAATTGCGCCAAGTCGGAGGGGTCCACATCAATGATCTGTTGGTAGTGTTCTAGCGCTGCATTCAGGTCACTCTGCGTGAACCGGTTGTTCGCATGCGTGTCATCGCGATCCGTTTTTGAATGATGGGGGTAGGGCCGCGCAGTCAAATTGTTATAGACCAAACCCGCCACAACCAGAAGCACAGAGTTCAGCAAAAACGGAAACAGCACGATGTCGAAAGAGGGCTTGTGTGCCAGGACCACCAACAGTGCCGCCGCTCCGCCAGGTGGGTGCAAACACCGGGCCCACAACATCACGGCAATGGCCAACGCCACAGCCAGTGCAGCGGCCACGGCTAAGTTGTCTGGCAACACCAGTGCAATGGCCGTGCCGATCAATGCAGAAAGTGTGTTGCCGGCCACAACAGCCCAAGGCTGAGCCAGTGGGCTAGACGGCACGCCAAACACCAAAACGGCACTGGCGCCTATGGGGGCGACCAACCAGGGCGCCATGCCTGTGCCTAGGTATCGACTCAGAACCCCGACAAACAAAACGCCGAGTGCAGCGCCCACCAACATTCGCAATTTTTCTTGGTGAGAGACGACCAGCGGAGTGGGCCAAAAGCGACGCATCATGATTTAGGCGTGGGTTTTAAAAAGTATGAATTTGAATAAAGTCATCAGTAACAACTCAATATTGCAAATAACAACAAAAAATACACGAGCAAGTTGGCAAATGCAACTTTGAAATGCACAAAATCATTGACACAAAATTAATCGTGCAATTATTTTGCATGGCCGGTATGAATAAGCAGCAAACACAGAGCATAAACCTAGACGATGCCAAAGTTCGTTTTAGAAAAGCTTTGAATGATGCACTGATCAATCGGTTTGGAAAAGTTCCGACGGCCAATGCATTTGCAAATCAGTTCAGCTTCCGTGCGGGTGGTCTTCCTGGCGTCACCAGAGAAACTGCGCGCAAGTGGTTATCTGGTCAAGCAATTCCAGAAGTCGCTAAATTAATCGTGCTTGTGGACTGGTTGGGATTAGATGCCAATGAGTTCATGAGTACCCGGGTGAGCAAAAACCAAACAGATGATGCTGTGATTGACACCATTCGTGAGCTAGTCAGGCACATGGATGAAAAAACACGCAGTACGATTTTGTTGACGGCTTGGGCATTGCGTGAAACGCATGGTCTTCATGCCCAAAAATTAGATTTACCCACCTTAAAGCGAGCGCTCGTCATCAATCTTGGGCGGGTGAGCTAAATGGCATCGCTGCCACAGTGTCGATTGCTTGAGTGCGCTAAGCACTTCAGTATTTCAGTGACTGACCTAGTGGTGATGGCTGCATCTTGTTTGATTTTTATGGGTTCATTCCATCTGAATCAATACTTCGACAGTTACATGCTTTACGCACCAGGTGTCAGCCTGATTTTTCTTCCTGCGGGAATCAAATTGCTGGCAATTCTCGTGGGGCGCTTTCCAGCCATTGTGGGCCTGTACATGGCGAGCGTTTATATGTCGACGAAAGTCTGGCATGACCTGCAAATGGTGTCGCTTTATCTCTTTGCTGCTGCCAGTGTTTTCAGCTACGCCATCGTTGCTTACGTTGTTCTGAAACTGGTGGGCGTTTTGCATGACTTAAATAACTTGCGCTATCACCACATCGTGTTGCTATCGCTGACAGCCAGCGTGCTCAATGGCGCCATTCATGGCCTTGCATATTCGATGGCGGGGGTCGCTGCTGCTGATGTGCAATGGGTGACCTCTGCGGCCATGGCTTTGGGTGACTTTCTTGGTTGCCTAGCAATTGTTTCCGTTTTTCATGTCACGACTTTGATGTTCAAGAAGGTTTAGTTCATTCCGTTTTGGTGCTTCATTTGGTCAGCGATCACATTTTTTCCTAATGCTTCCAATGCCTCGATCGCACCTTGTCGGTCGCGTGCTTCACGGTTTTGACTCAATTTGGCTTTGCCTTCTAAGCGCGTGATTGTGATTTGAATGCCAACAATCGCTTTCACCATGGCGTCTATGTAATCCTGCGGGGCATCACTCATCTTCCAAGGCTTCGGTTCCTGTGCCTCGTGTGTTTTTGTTAAGCGACCAACGATGCCACGCAAGAACTTTTCATCATCATGCACGGTCAGTTTCCCGTGTACGTGTACGACCTCGTAGTTCCACGTGGGCACTTGTCGGTGCGTCTCGTGTTTGCTGGGATACCAATTGGGCGATATGTAACTTTCCGCGCCACGAAAAATCACCAGCACTTCGCTGCCGTTTACCGCTTGTTGCCAAATAGGATTCGCGCGCGCCACGTGCGCCGTCAGCACGCCAAGGTCGCCTTGGCTTGGGTCAAGCAAAAACGGAATGTGATTTGCGTCCAGCCCCGCACTTGTGGTGACCAGCACGCCGAGCGGATGGCTGGTGATGATGCGATGCAGTTCGCTGGGCGCGTTGATTTGAAAGTGTGCGGGAGCGTACATGGCAAAAGTGTTCGTGTGGTGGGTGGTTATGAGCGACGTTGCAAAGCTTGGGCAAGGAAATCAATCAACACCGACACGCGGTGTGGGATGTACCGGTTGCTGGGCAACACGGCATAAATGCCCAGTGGTTCGGGCTCAAACTTGGGCAGCACAGGCACCACGCTGCCGTTCTCTAAATAGGGCTGCGCCATGAAGTCGGGCGGGCGTGTGATGCCCAAACCTTGCGCAGCGGCTTGCAGCAATGCTTCGCCGTTATTCGCGGCTAAGCGTGGACGAATGGTCACGTTCGCTTCGCCGTCTTTGGAGCGATAGCTCCAGGTGGTCGATTGAAAATCTTGCGAATACACCAAGCACGCGTGTTGCGCCAAATCGCGTGGGTGCTTGGGGTGGCTGTGCTCTGCCAAGTATTGAGGTGAGGCGACGGTGAGTAAACGCGACTCACCCAATTTGCGCACGATGTCGCCCGGTTCTAAATGGCTAGTGATGCGAATGGACACATCAATGCCTTCTTCAATCAGCTTGCTGCGCCGGTCTGAAAAATCCATCACCAGTTCAATGTGCGAATGGGTTTGCGCAAATTCCAGCAGCGCAGGCATGAGGCGCTGCAAACCAAAGCTCAAAGGCAGGCCCAAACGGATGCGGCCGCGTGGCTCGGTTTTTTCTTCCAGCAAGCTCGACTCGGCGGCATCCACCATGTTCAAGATGACGCGACACTTTTCAAGGTAAGCCGAGCCTGCGGTGGTGAGCGTGAGGCTGCGCGTGCTGCGCGTCATCAGCTTGATGCCCAGTTGTTTTTCGAGTGCCGAGATTTGACGTGTCACGACCGAGCGCGCCACATCCAACTGGTCGGCCACGGCGGTGAAGCTGCCGGTTTCGGCCACCCGCACAAAAAGTTGCATTGCGTTGAGTTTGTCCATTGTTGCTAATTTTGCAACAAATAATTGAAGATTGGGTGCTTTTTCTATTCGCGAATCATTTCTACATTACGTGCTCCACACCCGAGAACTCGTATGCAGACCTTTCGTAATGTCCTCTTCGTGCCGCATGGCGCTCCGACCTTCGCCCTGAACCCAGGTGCTGCGGGCGCGGCCATGTCGGACATGGTGCAAAAGCTGCCCACCCCGCGTGCCATTGTGGTGGTGAGCCCGCATTGGGAAACTCGCATCCCCACCGTCAGCGTGGCCACACAGCTGGAAACCATCCACGACTTTTACGGTTTTCCCGAAGCGCTTTACAAAATTCAATACCCAGCCACGGGCTGCCCAGAGGTGGCCAAAGAAGTGGCCACCGCGTTGCGCAACGCGGGCATGGACGTGGACGACAGCAGCCAACACGGCTTAGACCACGGCGCGTGGCAACCCTTGCGCCAAATGTTCCCCGATGCTGATGTGCCCATCGTGCCCTTGTCGATGCAAACGCATGCAGGTCCTGAGCACGCGTTTCGCGTGGGCCAGGCCTTGTCGGTGTTGGCCGAGAAAAACATTTGGGTGATTGCCTCGGGCAACATCACACACAGCCTGCGTGACTGGCATGTGGCGGCATCCACCAACGGCCAAACGCCGGCTTATGTGCATCGCTTTGCCGATTGGGTGGCTGAGAAGCTAAGTGCCAACGATGTCGCGACCTTGCTTAACTACCGCCAACATTCCGCGGATGGCCGACAAGCCCACCCCAGCGAAGACCACTTGCTGCCACTCTTTGTAGCCTTGGGTGCAGCAGGCGAGGGGGCCAAACCCCAAGCCTTTTACCGTGGTGTGAGTGACTACGTCATCGCCATGGACGGCTACGGTTTTGTGAATTGAGAACCTAGATATGAACCACAGCTACACCGCGATTGCCAAACTGTTCCATTGGGGCATGGCGCTTGTTTTTGCAGGCCTCATTGCTTTGGGCTTTGTGATGACAGACATGCCCTTGTCGCCCGAAAAACTGCAGTACTACTCGTGGCACAAATGGGCCGGCGTGAGCGTGTTTGTGCTCGTGTGGTTGCGCTTGGTGTGGCGTGTGCTCAACCCACCACCTGCGTACCCCAGCACCATGCCGCTGTTGTTGCAACGCTTCGCGCATCTGGGTCACGCGGCTTTGTACGGTTTGATGATCGTCATTCCCGTGTCGGGCTGGCTGTTGAGTTCGGCTAAGGGGGTGCCCACCGTTTGGTTTGGCGTGTTGCCACTGCCCGACTTGTTAGAGAAAGACAAAGAACTGGGCCACTTGTTGCATGAAGTGCATGAGGCGCTCAACTTTGTGTTGTTGTTTTTGTTGGCGGGCCATGCGGGCGCTGCACTGAAACACCACTGGATTGACAAAGACGATATTTTGAAACGCATGCTGCCCACATGCAGCACACCAAAGGACAACGCATGAAACACCTCACCACCTTTTTAGCCAGCACTGTGTTGGCCATGGGCATCTCTATGAGTGCTCAGGCTGTGGAATACAAAGCCATTCAGCCCGAGAAAAGCAAAGTCACGTTTCAATACAAACAAATGGGCGTGGAGATGGACGGCCGTTTCAAAAAGTTTGCTGCTCAGCTCAACCTCGACCCTGCCAAGCCCGCGGCTGCCAAAGCAGAAATCGAGATTGACCTTGCCAGTATCGACGCCGGCTCGTCAGACGCCGATGATGAAGTGTTGGGCAAAACCTGGTTCAACGTCAAAGCGTTTCCAAAGGCCACGTTTGTTGCCAAACAAATCAAAGCCAACGGCGTGAATCAGTTTGACGTGACAGGTGTGCTCACCATCAAAGGCAAAAGCCAAGACATCAAATTTCCGCTCAAGTTAACCACTCAAGGTAACGCAGCTGTGTTCGCAGGTGGCTTTGTCATGCACCGCGCAGACTTTGCCATTGGCGAAGGCATCTGGGCCAAGTTTGATGTGGTGGCCAACGACATCCAAGTTAATTTCCAACTCACCGCCATTTCTGGCAAATGATTTTTTAAAAGGAGCTTTCAAATGAAATCAATCAAACGCATCGCCGCCGCTTTGGCATTCACTGGCGCATTGGCATCAGCCGTCGCCGCACCTGTGACCTACGGCGTGGACGGTACACACACCTTCCCACGTTTTTCGTACTCACACTTTGGCTACTCCACACAGTTGAGCAGCTTCAGCAAAACCACAGGCAAAGTGGTGTTTGATGCCGAAGCCAAAAAAGGTTCCGTGGATATCGTCATCGACATGAAATCGGTCAACACCGGTTTTGCTGATTTCAACGAACACATCCAAGGTGAAGACTTCTTGGACACGGCTAAGTTTCCACAAGCCACGTTCAAATCCACCAAAGTGGTGTTTGAAGGTGACAAGCCACAAAGCATCGAAGGCCAGCTCACCATCAAAGGCGTGACCAAGCCTGTGACCTTGACCGTCACCAGCTTCCAAGCCATGCCTCACCCCATGATGAAAAAGCCAGCCCTCGGCGCCAACGCGTTCACCGTGATCAAACGCAGCGAATTCAACGCTGGCAAATACGCCCCTTACGTGGGTGACGACGTGCGCATCGACATCGCCATCGAAGCCATGGCTCAGTAATCACTGCGCTCAAAATGAAAGGCCCGCTCATTTCTGAGCGGGCCTTTTTGATTTTGATGATGTGTGTGATTACTTTGCTTTAGCGCTTTCTATGGCTGCTAGGCGAATGCGGTCGTATTCGTCTTTCTCAACAGGGGCGGCATTGGGGTTGCCCAAGTCATTCATGTGAATACGGTTGGTTTCACGCGCACTCAAGGCTGCCAATGCTGCAATGGCTGTGACGGCCAATGTGATTGAACCAATCGTCATTGGAATATCCACGGCGCCGGGAGGTGCAACAGTTGCAAACAACGCAGGCAGTAAGGCTGTGATGAGTGTGCCAACGTTTTGAGAAATCGCCATGGCAGACACACGTGAGCGTGTAGGGAACAGCTCTGGGTAGAAACTTGGGAAGGTCGCGTTGTAACCTTGATACACAACGCCCCACATCAGCAGAGACATGCAGATGGCCAATGGCACGTGATGGATGCTGATCGCGTACAAGTATGCGAACGACAGTAAGCCTGAGCCCAGTGCACCAATGATGATGGGTGGGCGACGGCCAATCTTGTCAGACAGATTGCCAACGTATGGAATCACGATCACAGCAAGACAGTTACCCAATACTGGAATCCAGAGGTACACGTCTTTGCTAAATCCAATGCCGTAACTTGCTTGAACCGCATAGGCTGCGCCAAAAATAGTTGTCACGACGGGAATCACATTCATCAATGCCATGCACACGACGCGAAGCATGTCTTTCCAGCTGTTGGTGAATGCTTCAACGATGGGAGCCTTGGGTATTTCTTGGTGTGACGTCTCTTCGGAAAATGCAGGTGTCTCTTCCACTTCACGACGAATGATGAAGCCCGCAATGATCACGACGAAGCTCAACAGAAATGGCACTCGCCAGCCCCAGGTGTTGAAGTCTTCTGTGGGCAGGTAATACGCCAAAGGCAAAAACACAGCGGCGGCAAGAATCTGTCCTGCCTGAACGCCTTGCAGCGTAAAGCTAGAGTAATAGCCGCGACGACCAAAGGGTGCGTGTTCCAAAATCATCGAGCTTGCACCCGAGATCTCACCGGCAACAGCGAAGCCTTGAATCAAGCGCAAGAGCACCAACAAAGCAGGAGCCCACAGACCAATCTGGTCATAAGTAGGCAGCAAGCCAACGGCCATGGTGGAGAAGCCCATCAAGAACATGCAAATGATGAGGACCTGTTTGCGGCCTTTGGTATCACCCCAATGGCCCAAAAAGAAAGCGCCAATCGGTCGTGCAACGTAACCCACGCCATACGTTGCCAGAGATGCAACGATTGCGGTTTTGGGGTCAGTCGATGGGAAGAAGATCTGCGGAAAAATTAACGATGCCGCTGTGGCATAGATGAAAAAATCGTAGTACTCAAGTACAGAACCGATCCAGCCACTGGCCGTGGCTTTTTTCGTCTGATGTGAGCCTTGTGGCTCGTGTGTCATGGATTGGGACATTTGAATTCCAGTTACAAGAATCTGGTTTGTTATGAAGTGTCAAGAATGTACAAAACGGTTAATTTGTTCGACTAAGTGGTAACCCTAATGAATGCTTCGGATAGCAGACAAGCTGATATGCAAAAGATGTATAGCGAAAAAATATTAAAGATAACGCGACAACGGCGTTAATCAGGGTTAACCCTAGTTTTTGACCAAACGCTGCTAAACTTTTCGCAATGGAAAAGAAACTTTAGGAGTACTTGAGAATGACTGTGGCCGATCGTATACGTAACCCAGATTTGCAAGCAAAGGTCATGTCGGCGAAAGACGCTGCGGCCTTGATCCCAATTGGCGCGAATGTCGGCATGAGCGGTTTCACTGGTGCCGGTTATCCCAAGGCGGTCCCTCAAGCGCTGGCGGAACGATTGGCGGCGCTTCATGCATCAGGTCAAACTCAAGCACGGATTGGCTTGTGGACAGGGGCTTCAACTGCACCCGAATTAGATGGCGCTCTGGCAAAAGCCAATGGCATCGAAATGCGGTTGCCGTATCAATCCGATCCCACTTGTCGCAAACTCATCAATGAAGGACGCATGTTGTACACCGACATGCACTTGTCCCATGTGGCGCAGTCTGCTTGGTTTGGTTTTCTCGGCAAATTGGATGTTGCTGTGGTGGAGGTGGTTGGCGTGCTGCCAGATGGCCATTTGATTCCATCCACTTCTGTGGGCAACAACAAAACGTGGCTGGACCAAGCTGACCACATTATTTTGGAAGTCAACACGCGCCAAAACCCCGCACTAGAGGGCATGCACGATATCTACTACGGCACTCAATTGCCTCCGCACCGTCAGCCCATTCCGCTGGTGAGAACGAGTGATCGTATTGGCGACCCTTATCTGCATTGCGACCCCGCCAAAGTGATGGCCGTGGTGCTGACCGATAACGCAGATCGCAACTCAGCGTTTGCAGCACCTGATGATGTGTCTGAGCAAATTGCAGGGCACATCATCGAGTTCTTGCAGCATGAAGTCAAAGCCGGACGCTTGCCGAACGAGTTGCTGCCTTTGCAGTCGGGCGTGGGCAATATCGCCAACGCTGTACTGGGTGGTTTGAACAAAGGACCATTTGAAAATCTCACGGCTTACACAGAAGTGTTGCAAGACGGGATGCTTGATATGTTGCGGTCAGGGAAGTTGGCCTTTGCATCAGCCACCGCGCTGTCATTAAGCCCGGAAGGAACAGCTGAATTCAACGGCAACATAGATTTTTATCGCTCCCGCATTGTGTTGCGCCCGCAAGAAATCAGCAATCACCCCGAGTTGGTACGCCGACTGGGCGTCATCGCCATGAACGCAATGATCGAGGCGGACATCTACGGTAACGTCAACTCCACCCACATCATGGGCTCCAGCATCATGAATGGCATTGGAGGCTCGGGAGACTTTGCGCGAAATGCGTATTTGTCTTTCTTCATGACGCCGTCAGTTGCCAAAGATGGACACATTTCATGCATCGTCCCCATGGTGTCACACCACGATCACACCGAGCATGATGTGCAAATTCTTGTCAGCGAACAAGGGTTGGCAGATTTGCGTGGCCTGGCTCCCCGTCAGCGGGCCGAGCTGATTGTCAATCGTGTGGCGCATCCAAAGTTTCGTCCTCAATTGCTGGATTACATCGAGCGAGCACACAAAGGTGCGCCGGGCTTGCATACGCCACACCTGATAGATGAGGCCCTGAGTTGGCACAGTCGGTATTTGAAAACGGGACAGATGTAACCGCATGATTGTTCGCGATCGTCCCTCTGCGTTGAAGTTGTTCTTTGTGATGCGTGGCTCAATCATGCCGCGCATAAGTCATGTGCTGTTATTCAATATTGCGATGGCCACCGTGGTCACCTTCACGCACGGCATGTTGTTTCATTTCAAAGTCACGTTGACGGCCATCCCTTTCTCACTGATTGGATTACCGCTTGCGATTTTTCTAGGCTTTCGCAATGCGGCAGCTTATGACCGTTATTGGGAAGCTCGCAAATTGTGGGGTGAGTTAGTTTTGCGGTGTCACAACTTGAATCGCCAGTGCTTGCACATGATTGCCCCTCCTAACTCAGGTGAACCAGACCTGAGACCGCGCATGTTGTACCGTGCTTCGGCGTTTTGTCATGCGCTACGCTTGAAGTTACGTGGCGATGTGCGCACCACGGATGTGCAGGCGCTGCTATCGGAGCAAGAGTGGCAAAGCATTTCGCGCAACACGAATCAATACCCAGCGCTGATGTTGAACATGGGCGCCGATCTCAGTGCCTGCCAGCGTGCGGGTCAGATTGACTCACAAGCCGTAACGCAGATAGACAACACCTTGTCAGCCATGATCAGTGCGGCTGCTTCATGCGAGCGCATCAGCAACACCCCTGTGCCGTTTTCGTACACCTTGCTGCTCCACCGCACGGCCTACGCCTATTGCTTTCTACTTCCGTTTGGTTTGGTCGACACCCTGACGTTTATGACCCCGTTGGTGGTGGCCATCGTGGCCTACACATTTTTTGGACTCGATGCATTAGGTGATGAAATTGAAGAACCCTTTGGCACCGAGGCCAACGACTTACCGTTAGATGCCATTTGCCGAAGTATTGAAATCAGTGTGCGCGAAGCTTTAGGCGAACAAGATGTACCGCTACAACTGATGCCTGTGGATTACTGCTTGATGTGATGTGGTCGTCATCAAAAATACGATGATCAAAAAATCACCCACGCTGACGCGGCGTGCGGCTGAACCAATCGCAAAACTATCTCGTATCAATTATTTTTTCAATAGCTGCAGCAACATCATGAAAACTAACCGGCTTGTGCAGCACTTGC
>Ga0213919_1000037_pt1 | contig 95230 bp, 95 predicted proteins | sample McNCre317MG_FD_161056 | JGI IMG/M metagenome (GOLD analysis project Ga0213919, IMG submission 161056) | Freshwater microbial communities from McNutts Creek, Athens, Georgia, United States - 3-17 MG | ecosystem: Environmental > Aquatic > Freshwater > Creek | place: USA: Georgia | collected...
AAGCCCGCGCACGCATGGTTGAAGGCGTGAACATTTTGGCCAACGCGGTCAAAGTGACTTTGGGCCCCAAGGGTCGTAACGTGGTGTTGGAGCGTTCTTTCGGCGCCCCTACCGTGACCAAAGACGGTGTGTCTGTGGCCAAGGAAATCGAACTCAAAGACAAGCTGCAAAACATGGGCGCTCAGATGGTCAAGGAAGTTGCTTCCAAGACTTCTGACAACGCTGGTGACGGCACCACAACCGCGACCGTGTTGGCTCAAGCCATCGTGCGCGAAGGCATGAAGTACGTGGCCGCTGGCATGAACCCCATGGACTTGAAGCGCGGCATCGACAAAGCTGTTGCAGCGTTGATCGAAGAGTTGAAGAAAGCCACCAAGGCCACCACAACCACCAAAGAAATCGCTCAAGTCGGTTCTATCTCTGCCAACAGCGACCACAGCATTGGTGAAATCATCGCCAACGCCATGGAAAAAGTGGGCAAAGAAGGCGTGATCACTGTGGAAGACGGCAAGTCTTTGAACAACGAACTCGACGTTGTGGAAGGCATGCAATTCGACCGCGGCTACCTGTCTCCTTACTTCATCAACAGCCCAGAGAAGCAAGCTGCTTTGTTGGACAACCCCTTCGTGTTGTTGTTCGACAAGAAGATCAGCAACATCCGCGACTTGTTGCCCACATTGGAAGCCGTTGCCAAAGCTGGCCGTCCTCTGTTGATCATTGCTGAAGAAGTCGAAGGCGAAGCCTTGGCCACTTTGGTGGTCAACACCATCCGTGGCATCTTGAAGGTTGTGGCTGTCAAGGCTCCAGGCTTCGGCGACCGTCGCAAAGCCATGTTGGAAGACATCGCCATCTTGACCGGCGGCAAAGTGATTGCCGAAGAAGTTGGCTTGACACTCGAAAAAGTGACTTTGGCTGACCTCGGCCAAGCCAAGCGCATCGAAGTGGGCAAAGAAAACACCATCATCATCGACGGCGCTGGTGCCGCTGCTGACATCGAAGCCCGCGTCAAACAAGTGCGCGTGCAAATCGAAGAAGCGACATCTGACTACGACCGCGAGAAGCTGCAAGAGCGCGTGGCCAAGTTGGCTGGCGGTGTTGCCGTGATCAAGGTTGGCGCTGCCACCGAAGTCGAAATGAAAGAAAAGAAAGCCCGCGTGGAAGACGCCCTGCACGCAACTCGCGCTGCTGTGGAAGAAGGCATCGTGGCTGGCGGCGGCGTGGCATTGCTGCGCGCACGTCAAACCGCTGGCACCATCAAAGGTGACAACGCTGACCAAGACGCCGGTATCAAACTGGTGTTGAAAGCCATCGAAGCTCCCCTGCGCGAAATCGTTTACAACGCGGGTGGCGAGCCATCTGTTGTGGTGAACGCTGTGTTGGCCGGTACAGGCAACTACGGCTTCAACGCTGCCAACGATACGTACGGCGACATGATCGAAATGGGCATCTTGGACCCAACCAAAGTGACACGTACTGCTTTGCAAAACGCAGCGTCTGTGGCTAGCTTGATGTTGACCACCGAGTGCATGGTGTCAGAAGCGCCAAAAGACGAAGCTGGCGGCGGCATGCCTGATATGGGTGGCATGGGCGGCATGGGTGGTATGGGCATGTAATACATGCTCCTTGCCTGAGAGCACAGGGCGGCGTTGCAGCCGCTTGCCGTGGCCAAGCCACTGTCCGCGCGTCTGCGCCTTGCCCTGTACTCTCATGCTGCGTCGGGATGCTTTTTTGCAGACTGACAAACCCAATCAAAAAGCCCCGCATGGCGGGGCTTTTTTTCGTCTGTACACAGGTACTTAGTGCATCAGCGCCTCAAGCTTGACTGCGTCTACACAGAACGCGCGAATGCCTTCAGCCAATTTTTCTGTGGCCATTGCATCTTCATTCATTGCGTAACGGAACGAAGCTTCGTTGTGATGCACCTCTGGCAAGTCCAGTTGCATCGCAGCCGACGCGCTCAAGGCTTGCGCCAAAGGCTCAGTCGATGCGCCTAACTGCGCCAGCAATTCAGGCGCAATGGTCAGCAAATCGCAGCCCGCCAACGCGGTGATTTGGCCCACGTTTCTAAAGCTCGCACCCATCACCTCCGTCTTGATCCCGTGGCGTTTGTAGTGGTTGTAAATCGCACGGACCGACTTCACGCCAGGGTCATTGGCGTTCGCGTTGTCAGCCTCCACCCAAGCAGCGCCAGCCGACTTTTTGTACCAGTCGTAAATGCGGCCCACGAAGGGGGAAATGAGTTGCACCTTCGCATCACCACAGGCCACGGCTTGGGCGAACGAAAACAGCAAGGTCAGGTTGGTGCGAATGCCTTCACGCTCCAACTCAGCAGCAGCTTGAATGCCTTCCCACGTGGATGCGATTTTGATGAGCACGCGCTCGCGCTTCACACCCTGCGCTTCGTACAAGGCCATGATGCGCTTGGCACGGGCCACGGTGGCGGCAGTGTCGAAGCTCAAACGCGCATCCACTTCGGTGGACACGCGGCCAGGGATGGTGGCCAAAATTTCGCAACCAAAGCGCACCAACAAGCGATCGATCTGCGCGTCCATGGGCTCGTTACCGTAGGCGGCCACAGTGTCTTTGAGCAGGGGCAGGTATTCGGGCTTTTGCACCGCTTTCAGAATCAGCGATGGGTTGGTGGTGGCGTCTTGAGGTTGGAACTGAGCGAGTTGCTTGAAGTCGCCAGTGTCGGCCACGACGGTGGTGAATTGCTTGAGGGCGTCGAGTTGGTTCATGGTGTGATTATCCTGTGTCACCAAAAGTCTAGCGGCTTCGCGCTACAGTCTGATTCATGCAATCTTTTACGCCCAAGAAAATTCTCATCCTCGGCGGCAGCGGCTTTGTGGGCCGACATGTGTGCTCGCGCCTGAGCTTGCAACACCACCAAGTGACGGTACCCACACGCCGCCTGCCCGCGCGCCACATCCAAATGATGCCAGGCGTCACGGTGGTACAGGCCAATGTGCACGATGCCAAGCAGCTGCAGGCCTTGGTGCACGGCCATGATGTGGTCATCAACCTCATCGCCATCTTGCACGGCACCGAAGAAGAATTCACCCAAGCCCACGTCACCTTGCCCGCCAACTTGGCGCGCGCGTGCCATGCCGAAAACATCACTCGCCTGATACACATCAGCGCTTTGGGTGCGGATGTCCACGGTCCATCGATGTACCAACGCAGCAAAGCGCGCGGTGAATTGGCGCTGTTGTCCGCAGCCGAAAAAGCGCCGCTGGGTTTGACGCTGCTGCGCCCCAGCGTCATCTTTGGCAAAGACGACCAGTTCATCACTCTGTTTGCCAAGCTACAAAAAGTATTCCCCGTCATGCCACTGGCGGGCGCACACACGCGCTTTCAGCCAGTGTGGGTGCACGACGTGGCGCAGGCCATCGTGCATTGCGTGAACACATCGAGCACCGAAGGCCAAGTGTTTGAGCTGTGCGGCCCCGACATCTTGACGCTGACCGAACTGGTGCAACTGGCAGGTCGCTGGGTGGGCAAACAGCGCCCCGTCATCTCTCTGCCTTACGCCATCGGTTGGCTGCAAGCGCTATTGATGGAGTGGGCGCCCGGCAAGCCGCTGATGAGCCGCGACAACTTGGATTCGATGAAGGTTCACAACCTCGCCAGCGGCCGCGTGCAAGGCTTGAGGGCCTTGGGCATCCCCGAGCCCAAATCCATCAAACGTTTGTTTGTGGCGGGTCAGTGATGAAAACCTACCTGGTCGGCGGTGCCGTGCGCGATGCCCTGATGGGCCACGCGGGATCGGACCGCGACTGGGTTGTGGTGGGCGGCACGCCCGAGGCGCTGGTGGCGCAAGGCTACCAACCCGTGGGCCGCGACTTTCCGGTGTTCTTGCACCCCAACACGCACGAGGAATACGCCCTCGCCCGCACTGAACGCAAAACCGCCCGCGGGTACCACGGCTTTGCTGTGCATGCCGCACCTGATGTGACGCTGGAAGAAGACCTAGCCCGACGCGACCTGACCATCAACGCCATCGCCCAAGACGAACACGGCCAACGCACCGACCCCTACGGCGGTGAGCGCGACATTACCGCCAAAGTGCTGCGCCACGTGACCGACGCCTTCCGCGAAGACCCCGTGCGCATCTTGCGCGTGGCTCGCTTTTCAGCACGCTTCCCAGACTTCACCGTCGCCCCCGAGACCATGGCGCTCATGCGCGAGATGGTGGCCGAAGGTGAAGTGGATGCCTTGGTCAGCGAACGGGTGTGGCAAGAGCTGTCGCGCGGCCTGATGGGGGCCAAACCCTCACGCATGCTGCAAGTGCTGCGCGAATGTGGCGCCTTGCAACGCCTGCTGCCCGAAGTCGACAAACTTTACGGCGTGCCGCAACGCGCCGAATACCACCCCGAGATTGACACAGGCATTCACCTAGAAATGGTGCTCGATGCCTCGGCGCGCATGAACGCACCACTGGAAGTGCGCTTCGCCTGCCTGTGCCACGACCTCGGCAAAGGCACCACACCTGCTGACGTGTTGCCCCGCCATATCGGTCACGAACAACGCAGCGAAAAACTCACCCGTGCGTTATGCACCCGTTGGCGCGTGCCCGTGGAATGCAAAGAGCTGGCCGAGCTGGTGGCGCGTGAGCACGGCAACATCCATCAGAGTTTGGGTTTTGGTGCGGAAGCGGTGTTGCGCTTGCTGGTGCGTTGCGATGCGCTGCGTAGACCTGAACGGTTTTTATTGGCTTTACAAGCGTGCGAATGTGATGCGCGTGGACGCCTGGGCAAAGAGGATGAGGCCTATGCGCAAGGGCCTCGCTTGGCGTTGTTGTTGAAGGCTGCTCAGTCGGTGGATAGCGCATCTGTCAGCGCGCTGGCTTTGCAAGAAGGTCTCCAGGGGCCGGCGGTGGGGGCACGGTTGGATGCGGCGCGGTTGGCGGCTATTTCTGCTGCGCTTTGAGCGCTGCGTGTTTGCTTGGCTGTACTTCGCTTGACGTGGTGCGCAGCGAAGCGGCAAGGGCGGTAACCGCTCTGCTCCGCCGTCGCTGACGCGCCTAATGTCGCTGCCGCGGCCACCGCCCTTGCCGCTTCACTGCTTTGGGCTCGCGTTGCATTGCGCTTCACGCAGACATGCTGGCAACAAATATGAAGTAGCTCTCCGCGCTTTCTGTCTAACCCAACCAACTCGCGCGTCAAGCGGTGTGGGGGGGGGGGCCTGCGGCAGCGACATTAGGCGCGAAGCGACGGCGGAGCAGAGCAGGTACACCCCACACCGCTTGACATCGAAGGGGAGTTAACCAGCTACAAAACCTTAGAGATGCCCGCACACACAAGGCTGAGAATGACCGTAGAAGCCAGCGGAATAAATATCTCACGCCCAAAAAGCTTGAACCGAATATCCCCAGGCAAGCGCCCAAAGCCAAGCTTTTGCAGCCAAGGCGTGACAGCGTTGATCAGCAACAACGCCAAGAAAACAACGATCAGCCAGCGCGTCATGTCGGCGACTTACAGCGCGTAGGTGCGGTCACCTTGCGCAAAGCCCATGGGCTCCCACTCGGTAGTGCCCAAGGCCACCACTTTGAACAGCTCGCCCATTTCGTGCTCGGTGATGAGTTTTTGCGCCATGCTCTTTTCGTCCATCGGCGCATCCACCAATGGGGGCAACAAGCCGCAGTTGATCAAAAAATGCGCCTGGCTGGTGTAGCCCAACACGTTCAGGCCTGCGTCTTGCGCGGCAAGCGCCACGCCAGTGAAGTTCACGTGCGCAGTAATGTCTTTACGGCCCACATCCACCAGCGGGTCTGTGTCTGACTTGTGCAACTGGTGGCACATCAGCGTGCCCATGCTGCGTTGAGGGTGGAAATATTCGCTCTCGGGGAATCCGTAATCGATGAGGAACGCTGCGCCGCCCTTGCCTGTCGCTGCTTCGCCCGCTTTGAAACGGTCGGCCAAGGTGGCCACAAAGGCCTCGGCTTGGCTGTGAATTTCGGTCAAGTAATCGTGCTCGCCTGGCACTTCCATGGGTGGACGCAAATCGGTCACACGGTCTTCCCATTGCAACGGCGAAGCGCTGGCCGCGTTGGCAGAAGCTTCGCTGTCCGACGGGGACACGCCCGCTTGGCTCTGGCTCAACGCGTCTGCGTTCCACACCACGCCACGCTCGTGCCATACACCGCTCTTGCGTACCAGCAGTTGCACGGGCATGGCGTCTAGTACCTCGTTACCCACCACCACGCCGCTGAGTTGTTCGGGCAGCGCATCAACCCATTGCACTTGGTGCGCGTGGGCTTTGAGGGTGTCTTGTTGGCGCGCGCGCAGGCTGCCCGACAAATCAACGATGGTGTAGCGCTTCACGCGATCACCCAAGTTATCCAGCAGCTGCAGGGCCAAGGCGCCTGAACCAGCGCCAAATTCCCACACCTCGTCGGTCCCTGTGACTTGCAAGGCTTCGGCCACTTGGTGGGCCAACGTGCGGCCAAAATGCTTGGACATTTCGGGGGCGGTGGCAAAGTCGCTGCCACTCTCAGGCGTGAGGCCAAATTTACGCAGACTGTTGGCGTAATAGCCCATGCCGGGGGCGTACAGGGCCAGCGCCATGAAGCGGTCAAAGCCCAGCCAGCCGCCCGCATTGGCAATACTGCGCTGAATCAGGGTGTACAAAGCCTGTTGGCCCGGGTCGTTGGATAATTGAGGGGAATTCATTGGGTGCAGATCGTAACTCGACCCACCCCGGCTTCCACACCTTACTTCCACCACAGGCACCTCACACCATGCGCTCTTGGGCACTCATCACTGGCGGCAGCGTTCGCTTAGGCCGCGAAATCGGCCTCGCCTTTGCGCGCGCGGGTTGGAATGTGGCCTGCCACTACAACCGCTCAGACGCTGAGGCCCATGCCCTGTGTGTCGAGCTGCGCGCCTTGGGCGTAGACGCCTTGACCGTGCAAGGTGACTTGGAAGATGAAGCCAGCTGCCAAAGCATTTTTGACACCACCGTGGCCATCACCGGCACAGCGCTGCAATGCGTGGTGAACAACGCCTCGCTGTTTGTGCCGGATGAGGGCGCCGACTTTGACGAGGCGCAGGCCTTGGCGCAAATCAAGGTCAACCTCATGGCGCCAATGCGCTTTGGGAAGTGGATGGCGGCGTTGCACACCCATGCAGATGCCGCTGAAGAAACAGCCAGCGCTCGCAACGCAAATGCAGCAACGCCTCCTTCTGCAACGTCACGCGTCAAGCCCAGCGTCATTCACGTGTTGGATCAAAAGGTGTTCAATCTCAACCCCGATTATTTTTCGTACACGTTGTCCAAGCTTGCGCTGGAGCGCGCGGTCAGCTTGCAAGCCCAGTCGCTCGCGCCCACCTTGCGCGTGAACGCCGTGGCCCCTGGCCTGATGTACCTGAGCGGGCCACAAACCCAAGACAACTTCAACCGCGCAGCACAAGCCAACTTGCTGCGCCACCCCATCAACCCTGCCGACGTGGCCAGCAGCGTGGTGTTTTTGGCGGGCAACGCCAGCATCACCGGCACCACGGTGCGCGTGGATAACGGGCAACATTTGGTACCACTCGCACGTGATGTGATGTTTGTGGTCGAGGAACTTTTCAAATCATGAACGAAAAACTTTTACTGAACTGCCGCCGCTTGTTTTTGCGCGGCCTCACCGTGCAAGCCAACATTGGCATTCACGACCACGAACTCCAAGCCGCACAGCGCATCGTCATCGATGTGGACTTGTACGTGTCGTTCGCGGGCACCAGCCCCAAAGACGACCGCATCGACGAAGTGGTGGACTACGACTTTGTACGCGCCGTGGTGCACGCCCGCATCGCGCAAGGCCACATCAACCTGCAAGAAACTTTGTGTGACGACATCCTCACGCACCTGCTCGAACACACTGGTGTGATGGCTGCGCGCGTGTCCACCCGCAAGCCCGACGTCTACCCCGACTGCGAAGCGGTGGGCGTGGAAGTGTTCCGCGCCAAACCAGGAGTGCTGTGACATGGCGAGCAAAGGCACCCAAATTTTGAACCTCACCGGCCTGCGTTTTGATGCCAACCTGGGCATCTTGGAACACGAAAAAACCGACCCGCAGCCCATTCAGGTCGATGCCGAATTGAACTTGGGCACGCAACCTCTGTTGCCGCACGACGATGACATTTGTCATGTGCTGGACTACCGCAAGGTGCGCCAAATCATCATCACCGAATGCACGGCGGAGCATGTCAACTTACTCGAAACGCTGATTGGCAAACTCGCCCACCGCCTCATGCAACTGCCAGGCGTGCTGGGCGTGCGCGTGAAAATCGCCAAACTCGAAATTTTTGACGACTGCGAAGTGGCCATTCGCATGGAAACAGGACAATGGTGACTATGACGACCGCTGAAAAAGACCTCAACAAAGACCCGAAGCAAATCAAGATCGAGCACGAAAACCACAAGCTCGAAAAACGCCTGTGCCGCCAAGTCGGCCAAGCCATCGTGGACTACAACATGATCGAAGAAGGCGACAAGATCATGGTCTGCATGTCGGGCGGCAAAGACAGCTACGCCATGCTCGACATCTTGCTGATGATGCAACAACGCGCCCCCATCAGCTTTGAGTTGATTGCGGTCAACCTCGACCAAAAGCAACCCGGCTTTCCTGCCGATGTGTTGCCCAAATACTTGGCGCAAGTGGGTGTGAAGTTCCGCATCGAAACGCAAGACACGTACTCCATCGTCAAAGAAAAAATCGCCGAAGGCAAAACCATGTGCAGCCTGTGCTCGCGCCTGCGCCGTGGCATTTTGTACCGCGTGGCGGGTGAGCTGGGCTGCAACAAAATCGCGCTGGGCCACCACCGCGACGACATCTTGCAAACCTTCTTCTTGAACATGTTCTTCGGCGGCAAGCTCAAAGCCATGCCCCCGAAATTGGTGAGCGATGGTGGCGACCACATGGTGATTCGCCCGCTCGCCTACGTAGCTGAGAAAGACCTAGAGCGTTGGGCCAAAGTGCGCGAGTTCCCCATCATCCCCTGCACGCTGTGCGGCAGCCAAGACGGCTTGCAGCGCCAAGTGGTGGGCGAGATGTTGCGCGAGTGGGAAAAGAAATTTCCAGGCCGCATTGAGAACATGTTTGCAGCCATGCAAAACGTGGTGCCTTCGCATTTGATGGATCACACGAAGTTTGATTTCAAGAACTTGGTGACCACGGGGGTTGCCTCAGACGATGGCGACAAGGCGTTTGACCATGAAGAGTTTCCTATGGCTACCTTGCCAGGGATGCAGGTGGTGTCGCTTTAGACCTTTGCTTTTTCTTGAGCTCTGTTTTTCTGAGCTCGCTTCGGAGAGGGACTTAGGGCAGGTTCCTCATGCTGGAGTACCAGAAATCGTCACCTGCCCTAAGCCCCTCCCCGAAGTCTGCGTACGACGTTGCTTCGCTCGTCTGGTTGCGTGCACGCGTTGTTGCTACTGATGCGATAACGTAGTTCGAGATTGACCCGTGTGCGATAGCGGACTGATGTTGCAGCAGCAACGAAGACCCAAAGCGTTGCGTGCATGGGGTGTGGCGGCTGACGATTTCTGGTACTCCAGCATGAGGAAGCCGCCGCACCCCATGTGCGCGACGCGCCCTCTCCCGGAGAAAGCAAAACAAAAAAGCCACCTAAAACAAGGTGGCTTTTTCAATGGGAAGCAAAAGGGTCAGAGCTTAAAAGCCACTACCTTCTGATGCTGCTCACCCAAACCTTCAATGCCCAAAGTCATCACATCGCCGCGCTTCAAATACACCGGCGCTGGCTTGCCATCTTTCTTGGCACCCATGCCCACACCAGGCGGCGTGCCGGTGCAAATCACGTCACCGGGTTTGAGCGTCATGAACTGACTGAGGTAGCTCACGATTTTGGCGACGCCAAAAATCATGGTTTTGGTGTTGCCGGTTTGCATGCGCACACCGTTCACGTCTAGCCACATGTTGAGCTTTTGCGGGTTCGCCACTTCGTCACGCGTGACCAGCCAAGGACCGATGGGGCCGAAGGTGTCGCAACCCTTGCCCTTGTCCCATGTGCCGCCGCGCTCCAGTTGGTATTCGCGTTCGCTCACATCGTTGATCAGGCAATAACCCGCCACATGGTCCAGCGCTGCTTTTTGTGACACATGGCGCGCCTCGGTGCCAATGACAATGCCCAGCTCCACTTCCCAGTCAGACTTGACCGAACCTTTGGGCAGCATCACATCGTCATTCGGACCTTGGATGCAGCTGATGGCCTTGGTGAACACAATGGGTTCTTTGGGGATGGGCATGCCCGCCTCGGCAGCATGGTCGGCGTAGTTCAGGCCAATTGCCAAAAACTTGCCCACGTTCGCCACAGGGCAACCCATGCGGGGATTGCCTTTGACCAAGGGCAGTTTGTCTGTGTTGAGTTTGGCCAACTTGGCCAAGGCTTTGTCGTTCAGTTGCTCGGGCGTCACGTCGGCGATGACTTTGCTCAAGTCACGCAGCTTGCCTGCAGCATCGATGAGGCCTGGTTTTTCTTTGCCGGGGTTGCCGTAACGCACGAGTTTCATAGGTCGCCTTTAGAAATGGATTGAAGATGAACGGCTAGATTTTGTCGTCACGCAATGGACGCACCAAGCACGTCAGCGACACATCAGCGCCAGCGAGGCATCCAAGTGGTCCAGCGGTGAACGCTTAAAGCCCGAGCGCGCAAAGCGCTGCAATTGGCCCAAGGCAAACGCCACCAGCGCCGCTGCACGCACTTGGGCATCTGCGGTGGGTGAGGCTGATTTGTTGGCCTCGGCTGCTGTGCGCAGCACTTGGCGCAAGGCCGATTCGATGCGCTCAAACAGCTGGTTCATGCGCTGGTGCAGGCGCTCGTTCTCAAACACCAAGGCATCGCCCACCATCACGCGGGCCATGCCTGGGTTTTTCTCACCAAACTGCAACAGCACCGTCACCATGCGCGCGGCTTTGTGTGCGCCGTCGCCTTCGCGTTCGGCAATTTGGTTGATCAGGCTGAACAGGCTGTGCTCGATGAAATCGATCAAGCCTTCAAACATCTGCGCCTTGCTGGCGAAGTGGCGGTACAACGCGGCCTCGCTCACCTCCAGCTTGGCGGCCAAGAGCGCGGTGGTGATGCGCTCGGTGCCTGGCTGCTCCAACATGCCAGCCAGCGTTTGCAAAATTTGCTCACGCCGTTGGCCTGGCTTCATGCGTTGGCGAACCTTGGGCTCCTCGTGATCGGGAGCTGCATCGTCGGGCAAGGCGTTGTCAGACATGGCGTGCGAGTGAAGTTAGTGCGAACGAATCATGGTGCCGAACGCTTGCTCGGTCAAGACTTCCAGCAGCATAGCGTGTGGCACACGACCGTCGATGATGTGCACCGCATTCACGCCGCTCTTGGCAGCATCCAAGGCGCCCGCAATCTTAGGAATCATGCCGCCGCTGATGGTGCCGTCGGCAATCAGCTCGTCGATGCGACGGGGGGTCAGCTCGGTCAGCAACTCGCCCGCTTTGTCGAGCACACCGCGGATGTTGGTGAGCATCAACAGCTTTTCAGCGCTCAGCACCGTGGCCAATTTGGCGGCTACCACGTCGGCGTTGATGTTGTAGCTCTCGTTGTTCTCACCAAAGCCAATCGGGCTCACCACGGGAATGAACGCGTCGTCTTGCAGGGCTTTCACCACGCTGGGGTCGATGCTGACGATGTCGCCCACTTGGCCCACGTCGTACTCTTTGTTCGGGTCTTTGCTGTCATGCACGGTGAGTTTCTTGGCGCGAATCATGGCGCCATCGCGGCCTGTCAAGCCCACGGCTTTGCCGCCAGCTTGGTTGATCAGGCCCACGATGTCTTGTTGCACTTCGCCGCCCAGCACCCACTCCACCACTTCCATGGTTTCGGCGTCGGTCACGCGCATGCCTTCGATGAACTCACCCTTCTTGCCCAAGCGTTGCAGCAAGCCTTCAATTTGCGGGCCACCGCCGTGGACCACCACGGGGTTCATGCCCACGAGCTTGAGCAACACCACGTCTTCGGCAAATGCCTTTTGCAACGCAGGGTCGGTCATGGCGTTGCCGCCGTATTTGATGACCAAGGTTTTGCCGTGGAACTTGCGGATGTAGGGCAGGGCCTGGGCCAAGATGTCTGCGGGAGAAAAATCGCTCATGTGTACAACTCCGTAGGGTGATGACTCTGTGGTGTGTTTATTCTGCGTGTTCGGCAGCGGATGCTTGTGCCGCTTGTGGGCCCAACACCAACTCGCGCACCATTTCGCGCAACAGTTTTTTCTCTTGGAAGCTCAGCGCACGCTCCAACACGCGGCGCACGCCCAACAGCAACTGGCGGTCCACCTCTTGTGGAATGCCGCGTGTGTTTTGCAACTCTTCGCGCAGCTCTTCACGCAGGTCTTCAGGCTCATCGGCCCACCAAGTGTTGATGACCGTGTTGAGCTGTTCGCGCAACTGCTCAGGGTCAATTTGCGGCACAGCGTGCATCGAGCTGGCGTGGCGTGAGCCACCTTCGCGCAAGGCTTGTGCGCCCAACACCACGCGCTGGTCGGCTTGCGACAGCAGGCGCGCCCAACCTGGGTCTTCGCGGTTGAGCTGCGTCATGTTGCGAGAGGCTTCGTCGGCCAACAAGTGCACCGACACGCCGTGCAACTGGGCTTCGTCAATCAGGCTAATCAAACGTTCGTCATCGCTGCCCACTAGCAGGTGGTCGCACGCGCCGCGTTCGGCCAAACGTTTCAGGTCGGCGCCCAAGGTGCGCAACATCGACAAACCACCGTCTTGGCTGTGGGGCAGCACGGCACGGCTGACTTGGCCGCCAACGGCTTGGTCATCGGGGGTGTCGCTGTACCAATAAATGCGGCGCAGATTCAGCTCCAGGCCGTTGTGGGCCAAGGCGTTGCTCAGCAGCGGGTGCAACTGCGGGCGCACGTGGTCTTGTGCGGTGTCGGTTTGGCCTTGCAACCACGCCAAAAAACGGGCGTCGATGAGGGCAATGCAAGATTCAGCGCCTGCGTGCGCTGCAGCGTGAGAGGAATGTGTGCGTTTCATGAAAGTACTAAAGGTAAGAAGATAGAAAACAGCTTCCGAGCGTGCTAACTGTGCCCGCCCACAAGCTGTATTTATTTTAGGGTGGAGACCGCATGCCTGCAGGGGATAATCTCAAAACTTCTAAGAATTGCTGACATGACACATCCTATTTTGATTACTGGCGGAACTGGCTTCATTGGCTCGCACACCGTGGTCGCCCTCGCTGAGGCGGGCCAACCTGTGGTCATTTTGGACAATTTGTGCAATTCCAGCCCCAAAGTGCTGGATCGACTGACCAAGCTGGGCGCCAGCCCCCTTGAGTTTGTACAGGCCGACATCCGCGACTCGGCCGCTCTGGACGCCCTGTTTGCGCGCTACAACTTTGCAGGCGTCATCCACTTTGCAGGACTCAAGGCTGTGGGCGAGTCAGTCGCCCAGCCCCTGCGTTACCTAGAAAACAACGTCAGCGGCACGATTAACCTGCTGCAAGCCATGGACCGCGCCAACGTGCGCCGCATCGTGTTCAGCTCGTCAGCCACCGTGTATGGCGATCCCGTGAGCGTGCCCATCCCCGAAACAGCGGCCCTCACCGCCACCAACCCCTATGGCCGCACAAAGCTCATGTGCGAAGACGCGCTGCGCGAGCTGCACGCGGCTGACCCACGCTGGAGCATCGCCATCCTGCGCTACTTCAACCCCGTGGGCGCGCACGAAAGCGGCTTGTTGGGTGAAGCGCCCAACGGCATCCCCAACAACCTCATGCCCTACATCACACAAGTGGCCTTGGGCCAGCGCGCGCACTTGCAAATTTTTGGCAACGATTACGACACACCCGACGGCACCGGCGTGCGCGACTACCTGCACGTGAGCGACTTGGCAGCAGGCCACTTGGCAGCCTTGCGCGCATTGAACGAGCCCAAGCTCTTAACCGTCAACCTTGGCACCGGCCGTGGCGTGAGCGTGCAAGACATGGTGGACACCTTTGCCCGCGTGAATGGCGTGCCCATTCCATATAAAGTGGTACCGCGCCGCCCTGGCGACGTGGCCCAGTGTTTGGCCGATCCACGCCAAGCCAAAGCCTTGCTCAATTGGGAAACCCGATTTGACTTAGAGCGCATGTGCGCCGACGCATGGCGCTGGCAGTCCATGAACCCACAAGGTTTTGACACACCCCTATGAAAAACCAAGACGACGGCACGCTGTCCCTGTTTGACGACTTCCCGCCAGCCTACGAACCTGCGACACTGCCGGCTGCGGCAGTACCTAAAAAACCTCGCGCCAAGCGCAAGGTGGCAGAGCCCAAAGTAGAAGTTGCAGACGCCAATGCGGGTGAGGCATTGCCTAGCCCTGCAGCGCAACCCGTTGTCACTGACGCTGCCCCGTCTGTTTCTGGCGCTGCACACGATGCGCCTGTGAGCGATGAAGCAGCACCGAGCTCTGCAGAGCTCGCACCAGACACATCAAACGATGCAGTTCAAGCGCCAACGACTGAGCCAGTGGTCGACCAAGGCGTGCATGTCGAAACCACGCTGCATTTGGCTGGCCTAGTCGAACCCCAACGCCGCCGCAACAGCCCTTGGGCGAGCCTAGATCTTGCCGCCGTGCAAGCCGCTGCCCAAGTGCCGCACGTGATGGTGGTCATCACCAAAGGCGAAGCCGGTGGTGCGCAATCGCATGTGCGGGACTTGTGTGAAGCTTTGCAAGCACGCGTGCAATTCACGGTGGTGATTGGCGGGCCGGTGGACGAATCGGTGCTGGGCCGCGAACTCAGCGCGATGGGCATCACCGTGTGCCCCATGCCCGACATGGTGGAGTCACTCAACCCCCTCAAGCTTTGGCCTGCGGTGCAACAGCTGACCGAACTGATCAACACACACAAGCCCGACCTCGTGCATGGCCACAGCGCCATTGGCGGCGTGGTGGCTCGTATCGCGGCCAAGCGTACCCACGTGCCAGCGGTGTACACCGTGCACGGCTTCGGCTTCAAACCCGAAGTGCCGCTGGTGCGCCGCACCGCGTCCGCACTGGCGGAGCGTTTGCTGGCACGCTGGACCACGCAAATGATTTGCGTGTCCAAATACGAACGTGAGCTGGCCTTTGACTTGGCCATTGCGCCTGAGCGCGTACACATCATCGCCAACGGCATTGCACGTTTGCCTGCGCCTGAAACCAAGACGCAAGACGACGCCATCGATACAAACACGGCCCCCGCACACAACCCATCCGCCTTGCCGCGCCTCATCATGGTGGCGCGCATGAAGAGCCCCAAACGCCACGACCTGCTGCTGCAAGCCTTGGCCAAAGTGCGCAACGCCTTGGGCCACGAGCTGCCCGTCACACTGGCTGGCGATGGCCCGCTGCAGGTACAACTGCGCGCACAAGCCAAAGCGCTGAACCTGAAAAACATCACCTGGGCGGGCGACGTGAGCCATGTGAGCGAACTGCTCGCACAACACCAGGTGTTTGTGCTGCTGTCCGACCACGAAGGCATGCCCATCACCGTGCTCGAAGCCATGCGTGCGGGCCTGTGCGTGCTGGCCAGCAGCCTACCTGGCATTCGCGAACAAATCAACGCTTACCAAGATGGCATCTTGGTGGCCAACACCCCCGAGGCTGTGGCCGAGAAACTTTTGCAACTCGTGCGTGACCCGCACATGTGCAAGCGCTTGGGTCGTGCTGCGCAACAAAAATTTGAAGACTGCTTTGCCGCCGAGCCCATGGCCGAGCGCGTGTTGGAGGTGTATCGCCAATGCACGCAAGAAACCACAACAGCCACACAACTCACCGCTGACGCAGCCACCAGCACGCACAACAGCGCAGGTTTGGTGTCCGCCTCGGTGCGCCGCCGCGATGCCCTGCAACGCTGGGCCTTGTGGGGCGTGTGGATGTTGGTGCCTAGCTTCATGGCGGCACAGCTGTTTGAAGACGCGGGCCTCATGACCTACCAGTTTGGTGAAACGCTGTGGTGGTGCGTGCTGCCCTATGCCGTGGCCACGCATTTGCTGATGCGTGCCTCGCACCTGCCCGTGGCCGAGCGCAGCGGTGTGTTGTGGGTGTCCACCACCGCGCCGTTTGTGTTCACGCCTTTGGGCTTTGCGCTGTTGCAGCAGCCTTACTCTCGTGCAGCGGTGGTCTGGGCCTATGCCGCCACCACGCTGTGGCTGTGGTGGGGCTATCGTCGCCATGTCAAACACCGCGCCTTGCGCTTGGTGCACATCGACGCCAACGTGCCCGCCCAACTGGCCGCGTGCCTGAGCCCCAACACCTTAGACCCACAAGCCGTGCAGCTCATCGCATGGACCCCCAACAGCGACACACCCCTGCCCGCCTGCGACGGCGTGGTGCTCGACCGCCATGTGCGCAGCAGCGACGAGCGCACGCGCTTGTTGGGCGAACTCAAAATGCAACACCTGCGCCTGTACAGCGTAGAAGCTGTGGCAGAGCTGACCAGCGGCCGCAAGATGCTGCCCACTGCCGCTGACTCGCTGTGGGAAATCGACAACGACCCCAGCTATGACCGCGCCAAGCGCTTGCTCGACGTGGCCACCGTCATCGCGCTGGCCCCCTTGTGGTTGCCACTCGCCGCAGGCGTGGCGTTGGCCGTGCGTTTTGATTCCAAAGGCCCTGCGTTGTATTCGCAGCCCCGCGTGGGTCGCGATGGCCAAGTGTTCACGTTGTGGAAATTCCGCAGCATGGTGCACGGCTTGCAAGCCCCTGGCGTGCACTTTGCGCAAGCCGAAGACCCACGCATCACCCGCGTGGGCCGCGTGTTGCGCCGCAGCCGTTTAGACGAATTGCCACAGCTCTTCAACGTGCTCATGGGTCACATGAGCCTGGTTGGCCCGCGCCCCGAGCAAACCGCGTTTGTGCGCGACTTTGCGGCCACCATCCCCAGCTACCCCTATCGCCACTTGGTGCGTCCGGGCCTGACCGGCTGGGCCCAAGTGCAGCAAGGCTATGCCGACAGCGTTGACACCACGCGCATCAAGCTCAGCTACGACTTGTATTACGTGGCGCACTACTCACTCGCGCTTGATTTGCTGATTGCAGCAAAAACTGTCAAGACCGTGTGCACGGGTTTTGGCGCACGCTAAATAACGCCAAGCTGTTCTCCATACGCGCCCGACATGACCACCGCCTCTCACGCACGCCGCATCTTGTTGCTAGAAGAACCCACGTGGGGCGGCGTACACACCATGACGCGCACCTTGGCGGATGCGCTCAGGGCACAGGGCTGGCAAGTCACCGCGCTGCCTTGGCAACAAACGCAATGGCCCGCCTTGGTCAGCGCCGCCAAGCAACACGACGTCATCGTCGCCACGCACAACTTTGGCCCCACCTATTGCGGAGCGGCACTGAAGGCCATCACAGGCAAACCACTGGTCAGCTGGGTGCATGGCCCGTTGATGGATGTACTGCACGAAGCTGGCGCATCGGCGGTGAAAAAACTTTGGCTGAAACTGCTCTACAAACAAGTCAATCAATTTGTGTGCGTGTCGCGCACCACGCAAGACTCGTTGCTCAGCTTCATCACGCTGGGCAAGCAACAACGTTGCACCGTGGTGCCAAACGGCATCGCCCCCATACCTAAAGGCCAAGCCATTCATGTGCATGCAGGCCACGGTGGCGAAGGCATGCCGCCTTTGCTGCTGGGCTATGTGGGCCGCTTGTCCGCCGAGAAACGCCCGCACCTGCTGCTGGACACCTTGCGCTTTTTACCCGACGAAGCGCAGCTGGGCATCGTGGGCGAAGGCCCCATGCACCGCAAAATGATTCACGACGGCATGGACCTCATGTACCAAGGCCGTGTGCATTTTTTGGGCAAGCACCCCAGCGGCACGAGCCTGTACACGCCGTGGCAAATGACGCTGCTCACCTCGCGCTACGAAGGCTGCCCCATGACCGCGCTAGAGTCGCTCGCCTGCGGCGTGCCCTGCGTGTCGCTGCCCATCCCCGCGATGCGCGAGCTGTACGACCTTGACGCGCCTTACCTGCTGGCCCGAGGTGATGCACCCGTGGCATTGGCCGAAGCCGTGATGACGGTGTTGAGCTTGCCCGAGCAACAAGTGCGCGACGACATGGCCCGCATCGTGGCACGTCATCACATCGACCACTTTGTGGGCAACTGGCAAGAGGTGCTGCGCACATGTTGAGCGTCACCACGCCATTGAGCGCCAGCGCTCAAAAGTCGACCGTCTGTGTTCACTTCGTGCGAGGCGGCCCCGCCTACTTGCCCGAGATTGATGCATACGCTGACTTCATCACGTCGCACGGCCACCAAGCCTTGGTGCATGACACGGGCGCGACTGTTCCCGCCAACGCACAAGTGGTGTGGTGGATGTGCGGGCGCGTGTCCAGCACAGAAGCTCGGCGCCTAAAAAACGCATTCCACATCCACGAATATGCGTCGACTTCAGCCCCGCCACACGCGCGGCTGAAAGACTTTGTCAAACACTGGACACAGCCCAAACCCGACTACCGTTTCTTTCAAAACGGCTGGGTGCGCGAGCGCATGGGCTTTGACGACGGCGTGCCCCACGCCCTGCGCGACATGGGCGTTGCACAAGCCTTTTTTGATGCGGCAGCCCCCGCATTGCCCGAGCCTTCGTACGAAGACGACGCCCCATCGCGCATTCCCTCCAACGAATTTGACTTGGTCTACTTGGGCGAGATGAACCGCCTGTTGCCCTTTGTGCCGCTGCTGCAAAGCATTCACGATGCTGGCCGCACCTTGCTGCTGCTGGGCGATGTACCCGATGCATTGCGCGCGCAGCTGCCCGCCAGCGTGACCTGCACCGGCCGAGTGCCCCATGCCGAGGTGCCATACCAATTGCGACGTGCACGCTTTGGGTTGAACCTGGTTAGCAACATCGAGCCCTACAACCAACAAACCTCGACCAAGCTGCTCGAATACTGCGCCGTGGGCCTGCCCGTGGTGAGCAACGACTACGCGTGGGTGCGCTACTTTGCCGCGCACTACCAAGGCAACCTGCACTTGCTGCGCGATGACCCCAACAGCTGGCAACACAGCTTTGGCGAGGCGCTAGACGCCTACCCATATGTAGTGCCCGATGTGCGTGAACTCGCTTGGCCCAAGCTGCTCGGCAAGCTGGCAATTTGGAAACATTTGCACATCACGCCCGAGGCGCCTGCGCGAACATGGCCACAAGGCGGTGTGCGTTGAATACCAGCCGTGTGGTGGCCTTGGCCAGCATGATCGCTTTTGCCACGCAAGTGGCATTTGCGCTACTTATGCTGCGCTTGTTCACGCCACAAGAAGTGGGCGAGTTTTCGGTTATCAGCCAAATCGGCTTTTTTTGGATGACCTTGGCGTTGGCCCAAGCGCCACTCAGCTTGCTGGCCAACCAACATTTACCCACGCACATAGCGGCCAAAAACGCATGGCACGCCAGCACCTTGCGCGGCCTAGGGTTGCTGCCCGTGGCGGTATTGGCCGTGTGGTTCAGTCAGTTGTCGCTATGGCCCGCTTTGTTATGGGCCTTGCTGCTGGCGTTTTGCCAAATGGGCTGGATGTTGGCGCAAAGCCTCACGCTGCGCGTGGGGTCTGCGTGGCAACAAGCCGCCGTGCGTGTGCTGCCGCCTGTCACAGCTGCGGCTTCGGCACTGACGGCGGCGCTGCTAGGTCCATCGGTCGGTTGGACCGGACCGACCTTGGTGCTGTCAGCCCTGTTGGGCTATGCCGTGGGAGCCGCGTGGCTGGTGCCTGCGCTAGCCACCAGCACGCCAGCTGATGCAGCCACCACACACACGCAAACACCCACGCAATCCGACCCACGCAGCGCCATGCTGCGCATGGCGCACACCCTGGTCGATGCCTTGCTAGCCACCGCCATCATCGTGGTGTGGCAGCGCTTGTATGGCGCAGAAGAAACCGGCTGGATGAGCGCCCTGCTGCGCGTGCTGGGCTTCTTGCCTGCGGTGGTGCACATGGCTTGGGTGCAAGTGGCGTTGGCCCAAGGCCACCACGCCAACAACCGTCACACGGCCAGTGGCAGCGCCTGGTGGCTAGGCCTAGGCGCATTCGCCTGTGTCATTGTGTTGGGCTTGTCGTGCGCCGTGGCGCTGTACCAAGAGTGGCTAGACCCCCGCTGGAGCGGCGTGTGGGCCTACATAGCGCCGCTGGTGCTGTGGCAAGGCAGCGCGTGCTTGTCTGCGGCGTTTAGCCACAGGCCTTTTCAAACGCAATCGGCACGAGCCTATTCGTGGGCCTGCATGGCACTGGGTGTGCTGCAAGCGTTGGTGCTGTTAGCACCGATGGGTTTGGCGCAGCCCATCGATGCGGTGCAGCACATGGCTGCGTTTGCGTTGGTTAGTAGCTTGGGGTTACTGGGGCTGACGGTTTGGATGTCTAGGTTGCGCTAGTAGGACAAACCAAATGAACGGAGGATTTTCTGTCCTTCAGGCTGGATGGCCATACTCGTTTTAACGTATGGAAAATCAAGTTTTAGCAACTCGTCTAGATTGAAAATGACGAGGTTTGTTTTTTGATAAGGGGCGAGTTTAATTTCATACAAAGGCTCGGCGACATAGCCCCAGCTTTGAATCAGCTGCGTGAATCGAACCTCGTAAAAATCGATCACCATATCCTTTGTTGGCAAGCACCACAGACCTTTGAAGAAGGTTTGGAATCGCTCATCAGTCAAGATAGATCTGTTGAAAACGAGAAAAAAACTTTGCAGATGAAACTGAGGCGTCGGGTTGCCAAGCAATCCCACCATATCGGCAGATGACTTGTGAATCTTCTCGACCAATCCCTGAAACATCTGATCAGACAATGGGCCAATCATGCTGTCATTGACAAGGTACAAACGGTCTGGGTCAACCGTTGTGTCTAACATTGAATACAGCTGCGCCCAGGCACCAAAGTCAAAACCAATATTCTCTCGGATGTAGAGCCCAGACAAATCAAGGCCAGACGTATCTAAATGCGTCAAGTCTGCATGCACATCATCCACATTGATGACAAGCGCAACAGCAATATTTGCACTTCTCAACGCCTTGATATGATGCAGCACATGAGGCTTAATCAACGCGACAGGCGAGTACGAAACAAATAGGCAAATTTCTTTGACATGCGCTTGAAAATTGAAGGGGTGAACGCAGCGCAACTGTGGTTGCTTTGCCAATGAATTTTCTAAGCTTGTAATTGAATCAACCAAGCATTGATATTTAAAAGCAGCATCTTCAAACTTGCGACGACTCACATAACGGGATGGGATTTTTGCTTTTCTACGTCTGTTCAAGGCGCTGAAAAAGTGTTGAATTCGTCCAAACATTACACCCATCCCCAATCACCACCCGCCTTGTTATTCAACGCATGCACCGTCTTGCCGTACACCGCCAACTCATGCGCACGTGCGGCCTTCAAAAAGCTGCGGCGGTGATGGCGCGCGAGCTTTCGGGTCAGCCAGCTTTGCGCCATGTACAGGCGCATTAAATTGCGGTTACCCAGACTGTCGCGTTGGTCTAGCTTCATTTCTAGTTTCAGCGCTTTTTGGGTCGTCATGCCGTAATGATGCAGCCATGAATCTGCTGTTGTACCAGTACTAAAACCGGCTTCCAGTGCGCGCTGGAAAAAAATACCGTCTTCATAACCCAGCAACTTGGGCACAGGCATGAAATAGCCAATCTCGTTCCACACATCTTCACGAATGGCCATGCACACCGCATGCGGCGCTCCTTTGCGAACGTAGCCTTTCATGCTGCCTTCGGCTTGGCTGGCCCAATGCGCAAAGTCGTAATTCAACTCTCCTTCCACCATGGCGGGGCTGGCAATGTGCAGTTGATGCGCCTCAGCCGCGCCCAACAAGTTGCGCAGCCAACCTTTGGCGCAAATCACGTCGTTGTTCATCACCACCGTCCATTTGGACTGGATGGCCAAAGCACCTTGATTCCAAGCTGCACCGCAACCTAAGTTGCGGTTGTTCAAAATGACAGCGCCAAAGCCTTGCTGTTGCAACCACTCGCGCGTGCCATCTGTCGATCCGTTGTCCACCGCCACGATGCGCGAAAAATCGACCTCATCGCGGTCTAGGCTGGCAATGAATTGTTTGGTGTAGTCGAGCTGGTTATAGCACGCAAAGGTGATGGTGTAATCGTGTCTCATCATGCGCTTTCAACTTGCCAGCTCAGTTTGGCCAATACGCAAACTAAAACAGCATAAGTTGTGCTGTAAATTTGCAGATCGAAATTTGAATTGGTCAAGCCAGTTAAGAAATAGGCGCCCACAACCTGCATGCCCAAAATAGATGTTAGTCGCATTTCAGCGTTAATATCTACCGCGCAGAATCGTTGATAAAAAAAAGTAAATGGCGCAACCAAAATACCTAAGTATGACAAAAACTTCAATAAGCCCCCCGCTGACAGTGCATGCATGATGTCTGAATGCGGTTGGTTATAAATTCCCGTGTTTGGTATTTCGCCAGTCTGTATACGTCGAACAATTTCAGCTTGAAAGCGACCAGCGCCAACTCCAACAAAAGGATGCTCTTTAAAAATATGCCATGCGGTTTTCCACATTGCAGCACGAGCTCCCAGCGACGACATGTAGTTACCATCCTGCATATACTGAACATCCACTACCGCCTCAGTAATTCTCAATTTATCTCTTACCGTTGACGACAACACCACTGCCAAACATGCAGCAACACCTGCAACAACAGCACATCTCTGTAGCCACTTGATTAAGCTTTCATGCGTTGTAACCAAACCCAATGGCATCAAGCAGAGTAACACCACAAACGACGACCGAGACAATGAAGCAACAGCACCCATCCCCCCCCCAAGCGCCGTTATCAAAAAAAGTACACGCGTTTTAAACAAAATACCTGGCGTGAAAAAAGCAACCGTAATTGACAACATCATGACAATTGCGGACAAATTACCAAAGTGAATCGCATTGTTGGTCGTCCCTTGAGCTCTCGACTCAGCACTCCACGGCCAAACCTGTAAAGCCCAATAGATAGATGCCATACCCGCCAAAAAAACCCCGCATAAAAACCAGTGCGTAGCACGCGGCTTTGGAGCCATAGCCAGCAAAGTTAGTGCCATGAACATTCGTAAAGCATTGTCAGGAAAATAAAATTGATCTTGCGTACGATGAATAAATGCCAATAACAATGCCACGAAAAACCATGCCAGCATAGCGCGAGCAATCCATTTGTATTGACTTGTTGCAAACAACCCGAGACAGCGACTTCTAAAGTCTGCATGCAGCAATACCGTTATGCAGGCTGATAGCAAAACCAATGAAGGCACTAAAGTGGTTGGCCTAGCAATAAACAGCAACCCAAAAATAGCAAACGCCGTTAAATTAAAAGCGCTGCCGGAAATTTTCCTAAACCAATCGGAACTCATGAATCTCTTTCCAATTCAATGCCTTTGCATCTTTGGCTGCCAACAAGGGCGCACCATCGAGCAGATGCAACGGCCATTCAATGCCAATGGCTGGGTCACTCCACAACAAGCTGCGCTCAAATTCGGGGTAGTAGTAGTCGGTGGTTTTGTACAAAAACTCGGCACTCTCACTGGTCACCAAAAAACCGTGCGCCAAACCTTCAGGCACCCACAATTGTTTTTTGTTCTCGGCAGACAGCTCTAGCCCATACCACTTGCCAAACGTGGGCGAACCTTGGCGAATATCCACCGCCACGTCAAACACAGCCCCTTGCGTCACGCGCACCAGTTTGCCTTGTACGTGCTGGGTTTGGTAGTGCAAACCACGCAACACGCCTTTGGCGGACTTGCTGTGGTTGTCTTGCACAAAGGTGCGCTGCAAGCCAGTGGCTTGCTCAAAGTCACGCGCGTTGAAACTTTCAAAAAAGAAACCACGAGCGTCACCAAACACCTTGGGCTCTAAAACTAAAACGCCCTCTAGGGGCGTTTGCATCACTTGATAGGGCATAGGCTTACTTTAACAAACCCAACAGGTATTGGCCGTAGCCGTTTTTAGCCAACGGTGCTGCCAATTTTTGCAAAGCTGCGGCGTCAATCCATTTTTCGTGAAACGCAATTTCTTCTGGGCACGCCACCATCAAGCCTTGGCGTTTTTGCAGCGTGCCAATAAAGCTGGCCGCTTCTAGCAAACTGTCGTGCGTACCCGTGTCTAGCCACGCATAGCCTCGGCCCATGATTTCGACATTCAACTGGCCCAGCTCTAGATAGCGTTTGTTGATGTCGGTAATTTCCAGCTCCCCGCGGTGCGATGGCTTCACGGCAGCGGCAATGTCACACACCTGTTCATCGTAAAAATACAAGCCTGTCACGGCGTAGTTGCTTTTGGGCTTGGCGGGTTTCTCTTCAATGCTGAGGGCGCGGAATTGGCTGTCAAACTCCACCACGCCATAGCGTTCGGGGTCGTGCACATGGTAGGCAAACACACTGGCGCCACTGGTGCGGGCATCAGCGTTGTGCAGCTGCTTGACCAAATCGTGGCCGTAAAAAATGTTGTCACCCAGCACCAATGCGCTGGGGTGGTTGGCCACAAAGTTTTTGCCGATGATGAAAGCTTGCGCCAAACCATCAGGGCTGGGTTGCACGGCGTATTCAATGTCCATGCCCCATTGGCTGCCATCGCCCAGGAGCTCAGTAAAACGTGGCGTATCTTGCGGGGTAGAGATCACCAGCACCTCACGAATGCCACTTAGCATCAACGTGGTGAGTGGGTAGTAAATCATGGGCTTGTCATACACAGGCATGAGCTGTTTGCTCACCGCTTGTGTGACGGGGTACAAACGAGTGCCAGAGCCGCCTGCAAGGATGATGCCTTTGCGTTGTTTGGTCATGTCAATTTCTCTTATTCAAAGTATCTCAGCCAACATGCGGTCAACACCCTGCTGCCAAGGTGGCATCACAAGGCCAAAGGCCTGCTGCAGCTTGGTGGTGCACAGGCGTGAGTTGAGCGGCCTGACCGCTGGCGTAGGAAAAGCACGGGTCGGTACCGGGGCCACTTCGGTCACCGTCCATGCCAGCGCGGGGCTGATGCGTTTGGCTTGGTCAATCACATGGTTGGCATAACCATGCCACGTGGTTTCACCCGACGCCACCAGGTGGTACACACCACCCAAAGAAATATTTTGCGTGTTCAGCACCCGACGCATGGCGTGTGCTGTGACATCGGCAATCAGGTCTGCACCGGTGGGTGCGCCATGCTGGTCGTTGATGACGGTGAGTTTTTCTCGGTCTTGGGCCAAGCGCAACATGGTTTTGGCAAAGTTGCCACCGCGTGCCGCATACACCCAGCTGGTGCGAAAGATCAAATACTTGCAGCCACTGGCCACAATGGCTTGTTCGCCTTCGTGTTTGGTTTGACCGTAGACGTTGAGTGGGCCCACGCCCTCGCCTTCTTGCCGCGCATGGTTGCCACTGCCGTCAAACACATAGTCGGTGGAGTAATGCACCAGCCAGGCGCCCACTTGTGCCGCGGCTTTGGCCAAGACTGCGGGCGCTTGCACGTTCAGGCAATGGGCCAGCTCGGGCTCTGACTCGGCCTTGTCTACAGCGGTGTGCGCAGCGGCATTGACGATGAAGTCTGGCTTGTAAGCCAGCACGGTTTGCGCCAGTTGTTCTGGCTGGCTTAAATCACCACAGTGGCTGGTGCTGTAGCGGTCTAGTGCCAGCACCTCGCCCAAGGGGGCAAGGCTGCGCTGCAGCTCCCAGCCTACTTGGCCGTTTTTACCGAGAAGCAAAATTTTCATGCGTTGTCAGGCCCTAAGCGCCGTACTGCCGACCCACCCACTGGCGGTAAGCGCCACTGGTCACGCCTTCAACCCAAGCTTGATTGGCTAAATACCATTCGACGGTTTTGCGGATGCCGGTCTCAAACGTTTCTTGGGGCTTCCAGCCCAGCTCGCGCTCGATCTTGCGAGCGTCAATCGCGTAACGGCGGTCATGGCCGGGACGGTCTTTGACGTAGGTGATTTGCTCGGCGTAGCGTTTGCCATCTGCGCGAGGCTTTAGTTCGTCCAACACGGCGCACAAGGTGTTCACCACTTCAAGGTTTGGCTTTTCATTCCAACCGCCAATGTTATAGGTCTCGCCCACTTTGCCTGCTTCCAGCACGCGAGCAATGGCCCGGCAGTGGTCTTGCACATACAGCCAATCACGCACTTGCTGGCCATCACCATAGATGGGCAGCGGTTTGCCAGCCAAGGCGTTGAGCAACACCAACGGAATCAGCTTTTCTGGAAAGTGATACGGCCCATAGTTGTTGCTGCAATTGGTGGTCAGCACAGGCAAGCCATAGGTGTGGTGCCATGCGCGCACCAAGTGATCGCTAGCGGCTTTGCTGGCTGAGTAGGGGCTGTTGGGCTCGTAGTTTTTGGTTTCTGCAAACGGCGGGTCGGTGGGCAGCAAGGTGCCATATACCTCATCGGTCGACACATGCAAAAACCTGAAAGCTTGTTTGTCGGTCTCAGGCAATTCTTGCCAATAAGCGCGCACGCTTTCTAGCAAATTGAACGTGCCCATCACATTGGTTTCAATGAAATCGCCGGGGCCGTGGATGGAGCGGTCTACATGGCTTTCTGCCGCAAAGTTCAACACAGCGCGAGGCTTGTGCTCAGCCAGCAGCTTGGCCACCAAAGCGCAGTCGCCAATGTCGCCTTGCACAAACACATGGCGTGGATCGCCTTTGAGGGCGTCTAGGTTGGCCAAGTTACCCGCGTAGGTGAGCTTGTCTAAATTCACCACGGTTTCGTCTGAGGCCGACAACCATGTATGGACGAAATTACTGCCGATGAAACCAGCGCAGCCACTTACAAGTATTGTCATCACACCTCTTTTATTTCGTTCTGAGCCCAAGATTGGACACCAATCGCAGTAAAGTGAAAATTCATAACTTGTCCATCAAGCTTCTGAAGTTGTCGCACCAGATCCATGCGTCTATTTGGAAGCACAAAAAACATGAAAAACCCTCCGCCGCCTGCGCCAGAAATTTTTCCAGCTAACGCTCCAGCATTGATCGCATCGTCATAAATCGCATCCAACTGCGAGTTACTAACGCTAGGCGCCAGCCGTTTTTTGGACTCCCAAGACTGGCGCAAAATTTGGGCATATTGAGCTAAATCACCACGCAAAATAGCTTCTTTCATCACTACGGCATCTTGTTTCAATGCCACCATTGCAGCCACCGACGGTGAGGATCTCACTTTTGTATTCTCAATTTGCTGCTCGATAATTTTGGCGGATTCACGCGATTGACCCGTATAGAACAACACCGTCGACGCTTCCAACTCATTACGGATCCACTCCTTTATTCGCAAGGGATTCACCAGTACGCGGTCAGGACCAGGGCCGAATTCGATAAAGTTGAACCCCCCAAATGCTGCAGCGTATTGGTCCTGCTTTCCACCTGACAGCTTTAGTTCCTCCCGTTCGATCTCGTAAGCAAGATGAGCAATCTCGTATTCGCCCAAGCCCAGACTTAACCATTCAGAGAAGGCCTGAATGATGCAAACCACCATCGTCGACGAAGTACCCAAGCCTGACCCCGCTGGTGCATCCGCAAAAGTCGTAAGCTTGAACGACAACGGTTCCCCCCCATTGAATTGCCGAACAATTCGGTTGTAGATGCCACGATGGAGTCTCAATGGATCGGTGTCTGGCAATGTGGGGGAGGCCTCAAGCTCGACGGTTTCCTGACGGTCCTCAGCAGCGAAAACGATACGGTTGTCATTGCGCGGTTCTAGGATAGCCTGCGCGTACAGGTCAACCGTGGCATTGAGGACGAAACCGCCTTGCTCCTCGCTGAAGGGACTGACATCCGTACCGCCACCGGCAAGACCAAGTCGAAGCGGAGCACGAGCTCGATAAATTTGCTTCATAGTTTTAAGTTCGAAACAATTTGAAAAGAGAGTCAAGTGTGTGTCAATGCGCGTGCCGCAGCAAGCAAGTCTACGACGACCATATCCGCCGCAACACGAGCCTCCGGCTCCAGGCTGTGACCAGATTCAACAATCACAGTGCAGCCCACGCCAGCGCTCTTGCCGGCTTGCACATCGCTGAGTTTGTCGCCGATAAACACACTGAAATTAAGATCAAGATTAAAGTCTCTTGCAGCCTGCAGCAACATACCTGGAGCAGGTTTTCGGCAGTTGCATTCGATAGCTAGCTCCGAGACGCGTCCCTGTGGATGGTGGGGACAAAAGTAGATAGCATCAAGCGTAATGTCGTCCTGCAAAAGCAACGTTCGTAAGTGAGTATGCAAGTGATCCATCGCGGTTTGATCGTAGTAACCATGTGCAATACCAGCTTGGTTAGTCACTACGATAAGAAGATAACCTGCATCGCGCAGCATGGTCATCCCTTCTATGATGCCAGGTAGCAACACAAAATCCTCTATGAGGTGAACATAGTTGCGCTCTTCGTTTATGACTCCATCGCGGTCAATGAAAGCTGCCTTAAGCTTGGTGGACATAGTCGTGTATGCGGGTGTTGAAGATGCTGTAATCGTCTGGAACACCAATATCGATGAAGGGACCGCCCAGTTCTCGGGCTTGAAGTGCGCCTTGATCCGCGAGACGTGGCATCACCTGCATTTCCATTGAGAATGGGCCCTGCAGCTCGCCATCGAAAGCTCGGCGATGGACACGGTATAGCCCTGCATTAATTAGACCCGCGCCCTTCTGTCCTTTTTCGAAAAAAGTCGCCACACGATGCGTAGAGTTCACGAAAACACCACCAAAGCGGGTGCGATCAGGCACCTGTACGGTTGCGATGCGCATTAGCTCACCACTCACCAGATCCAGTGGCGTCAACATCACATCCAATGAGCCACCAAGAAACGTGTCACCGTTGGCAATCAGCGCTTCTTCCAAGTTTAGCTTGTCCATTGCAAAACGAGCCGCGCCTCCTGTACCGAGTAACTCATATTCAATTACGGTTTCAATCGACAAACTTCGTGCCCAAGGTGCAACCAGTGCTTCGAGCACCTGATCAGCACCATGGCCCAAGGCCAGCACAAAGCGTTCGATACCACGGTCAGCAAGCGAGCACAATTGCCATTCAAGAAATGGTCGCCCCGCGATTAACGCAAGACACTTGGGTCGATCAGGGACGGCGCTACGTAACCGCGTTCCCAAGCCTCCGGCTAGAACGATGCAGGGTGTACTCATGTCCGATTCGGGGCGAGATGACCAAACATCTGGAGTTCCACTTCAGCGCAGATGATGTGCCCCACAAGGATGTGGCACTCCTGGATACGAGGCGTGTGATGACTCGGCACTCGCAGCACGTGGTCGACCTTGCCTTCGAGCTCGCCCCCCAAGCCACACAACGCTATCGACATCACATCCAGCGATTTGCAGGCCTCGAAGGCCGCCAGCACGTTCTTGGAACGTCCGGATGTGGTGAGACCGACGAACACGTCACCTGGCCTAGCCTGAGCCTGAAGTTGACGCGTAAACAATCGATCGTAACCGTAGTCATTGCCAATAGCGGTGATTATCGATGTGTCCGTTGCCAGCGACAGCGCTGGCAAGCCGGGGCGGTCAAACTCGAAACGACTTACGAATTCGGCAGCTAGATGTTGTGCGTCCGCTGCGCTGCCGCCGTTGCCAGCGAAGATAACGCGATTGCCACGCTTAACAGCGGTTACGATGTCCTCATTAATGCGCGCAAGAGCAATGATGAGAGACTCATTAGCGAGAAATTGCTGCTTTACTTCGATCGATTTAGCAATTGAATTCTTGAGTCGGTTAATAGAGCCCATTTGTAGTCCTTTTGGTAATGAAGGGTAGTTGTTGAATCAACAACGTCCAGATGCGGGCTTGATTCCGATCTCTGCATACACAGCGAGGATGGCATCAATCATCTTGTCGATTGTGAAGTTTTCTTCGAAGCGGCGGCGACCTGCGTCGCCCAGAGCTTGAGCTCGGACGGAGTCCTCTAGCAAAGTACGAAGGGCTCGTGCGAGATCTGCGTCGTCGCCGGGCTCGGCGTTGAGGCCGGTTTCATCCTGCATGTTTACCCAAGTTACACCCGAACCAGGAATGCGCGTGGCCACGACAGGCTTGCCGTAGGACATTGCCTCCACCATAACTAGCCCAAACGCTTCCGAGCGCATGAGGGACGGCAGGCAGAACACATCAGCAGCCTCGTAGTAGCCTGGCAAATCATCGTCGGTGACACGGCCCAGGAAGTGCACCTTGTCAGACACCCCCAGCGCAGTGGCATCTGCCTTGAGCGTATCCAGCAGCTCTCCCTTACCCCCGATCAGGACGACAGTGTTGTTGTCTAGATGACGGGCTGCACGCAACAGCACGTCAAAGCCCTTGTAGTAGATCATTCGGCCTAGCGCGAACACAATTTTCTTGCCCTTATAGGCGGCGCGAATGGCAGCGGCGCGCTGCTGGCACTCCTGAAGATTGACGCTGTCCCGCGGGTCGCGGATGCAGCTCGGGACGAAACGAACCTTGGACATGTAGTGCTGCAGCCAAGGCGAGCTTTCGGCATACGGCGGCGAGGTCGCGATAATCGCGTCGGCCCGTTTGAGCAGCCAACTTTGCAGTGGCGCATATAACTTGAGCAGGCGCTTCTGCTTAACGATGTCGCTGTGCCAGTGCACCACAACCTTGGCGCGCGGGCGCGTCAGGAACAGCGCTAGGTTAGCCATAGGATTTGGCAGATGAACATGGATGACATCCTGCTCGCTCTGACGGCTGAACAGTCGACTGATCAGCGAGGGGGACAAAGAGGTCGAGGCCACCAGCCCCCAGGAAGCAACACGTGTGACAGGAATAGCAGCGCTTTCGTGAACTGTGTTTCGTTCGGTGTGAGAGCACAGGATTTCTACCGACCAGTACTGTCGGGTCAGCCCTTCTGCGATATCTCGGACCGTGGTTTCAATGCCGCCATTGACCGGAGGATAAAACTTGGCGAGCTGCAAACAGCGTAAAGATGGTATAGACATAAGACAGTCAGAGTGAGCGGTCGCCTCTGGCAAGCGAAGCTGCAACCGTTAAAGGTATCGAATGGGAAAAGGTTGATCCGGGGGCGCTGGCCAGCATCCAGGCCAACGTGTCACGCAGCGGCCGGGGCTGCCAGCTCGGCATCAGGTTGCGCAACCGAGCGGCGCTGCCGCGCAGCACGCGAACCTCGTTCGCGCGTACGAACTGTGAATTGACGCGGATGTTCAGCGCGTGGGCAGCCAAGTTGCTGGTCATCTCAATGATTTCACGCAGCGTGTGGACCTGTTCTGAGCAGACATTGAGCGTCGTTCGCGGGGACAGTGGTAGGAGCCTCACATACACCTCGACAACATCGCGCACGTCGGAGAAATCGCGATAAACATCCAGATTACCCAGCTCCAACGTCGGCGCACGCCGAACGAAGGCGTCCACGATCTTGGGGATTAGGAACTGCCTAGACTGGCCCACTCCGGTGTAGTTAAACGGGCGCACCAGCGTGAGAGGCAGCCGATCAGCCCACAGCGCGGCCATCTGCTCCATCGCAGCCTTGCTGACGGCGTAGTCGTTCGCGGGCCGGGGCGGCTGGTCCTCGTCGAGCGATGCCACATCGGAGTTACCGTAGATGTTAGCGCTACTGACCAACAACACAGTACCCAGCGTCGAGGCAACGCTCGAGACGGCTAGCGCACTTAGCAAGTTACGAGTGCCGACGATATTAGTCCGGTAAATGTCCTCCACGTCGTCGTGGACCACGAAAGACACCGCTGCTAGGTGGATGACATGGTGCGGACGCACCGCATCAATTACCGCGAGCAGCGCTGCCCGGTCGGTTAGCTCTGCCACATGCCGCGTCGGCCCCGTCGGTTCACCGATACGGACGGTGCCGTAGACTTCGTAGCCAGCTCGCTCTAAGGCAGCTACCAGGTGGTCACCAGTGAAGCCAGTTAAACCCGTAACGAGGACGCGCCCTTGCTGCGAGCTCATGTCAGAACGAGACGCCACGCTCAACACGCCGGATGTCTTCCTTGACCATCATGGAGCACAGATCTTCCAGCGTGGTCTGCGGCTTCCAGCCCAACACGCGCTCAGCCTTGGCAGGGTCACCGATCAATAGCTCCACTTCAGCTGGGCGATAGAACACCGGGTTGATACGCACCAGCGTACGGTGGGTGGAAGTGTCGATGCCGACCTCCTGCTCGCCGCGGCCTTCAAACTTCAGCGTGTAGCCGGCGGCCTTGGCAGTCATGGTGACGAAGTCGCGCACGGTCTCGGTCCGGTTAGTAGCTAATACGAAGGTGTCGGGCTGGTCAGCCTGAAGCATGCGCCACATGCCCTCAACGTAGTCCTTGGCAAAACCCCAGTCGCGTTTGGCGTCGAGGTTACCGAGTTCTAGGGTTTTGAGCTGACCAGCTCGGATGCGGGCAAACGCGTCAGTGATCTTGCGGGTCACGAACTCGCGTCCACGTAGTGGCGATTCATGGTTGAACAAGATACCACTGGTAGCGAATAAACCATGCGCCTCGCGATAGTTAACCGTCATCCAGTGTGCATACAGCTTGGCCACACCGTACGGGCTGCGCGGGTAGAAGGGAGTATCCTCGGTTTGCGGAATGGTTTGGACCTTGCCGAACATCTCCGACGTCGATGCTTGGTAGAAACGAATCTTCGGGTTAATCAGACGGATTGCCTCGAGCAGGTTCAGCGCACCCAAGCCAGTGATCTGCGCGGTGGTAGTAGGCTGTTCGAACGACACGCCAACGAAGCTCTGCGCGGCAAGATTGTAGATCTCGTCGGGCTGAATGCGATTGATAAGCGAGATACATACACCCGGATCGGTCAGGTCAAATTCCACCAACTTCAACCGCTCGTGGTTGGTCACACCGAGTTCCTCCAGGCGCCAGAAATTCACCGAGCTAGTACGACGGTAGGTACCGTAAACGGTATATCCTTTGGACAGTAGCAGTTCGGTGAGGTAAGCACCGTCTTGGCCGGTGACACCTGTGATGAAGGCAGTTCGAGACATAAAAAACTTTCAAGAATGGGCAAAGCCCGTTTGCAGGGTTAATGTTATAGCAATGATTAAATTTATTCTGCAAGAACCCGTTCATCAGCCCGCAGGCTGATCAATCAGCTTCGCGGCGCTCAGGTGAGCCAGCAGCTGACGCGCGCTGCGCTCCCAAGTGAACTGGGCCGCTTGGGCGGCGCCGCGCTTGTGCAGCTTGTCGCGCAGGGTGTTGTCGGCCAAAATGCGTTCCAACGCGCGAGTGATGTCGGGGATGTCCAGCGGATCAAAGTAAAGCGCAGCACCATCGCAAATCTCCGGAATCGAGGCCGCCTTAGCCGCAACGACGGGGCAGCCGAGCGACATCGCTTCAAGCGGTGGAATGCCGAAACCCTCATATAACGACGGGAAGACAAAGGCGTGGGCATGGCCGTAGAGCGCGCTCAACTCGCCATCGCTGATGGCGCCAGTCACGATGACCCGAGGATCGCCGATCGCGTCCAATGATTCGCAAGCAAAGACCGCGCTGTTGCCGCCTCCCACCAACACCAACCGTATTGCAGGCTCGTTGATAGCACGAAACGCGGATACCAACGCTGGCAGGTTCTTGGTAGGGTTCATGCTGCCGACGGCGAGCAGGTACTTCACGCGATTGAGCGCGAGCCGATCCAGAACAGCCAGCTCTGGTGCAACACTCTTGATATGCGTGGCAGCACAGTACACCAACTGGAGCCGTCTGGCATGCGAGCCAAGCGCTTGTATGAGCCGCTGCCGGGAGAACTCAGAGATCGTCAACACAAGCCTCGCCGAATGGCTGACGACGCGGAACAGCAACCGGTACCAAGCGCCGTATGCAGTTGTATATGCCTGCGTGTGGTCAAACACGGCAGCGTCTGGGATCATGCAGACCTGTAGGCGCTTGAGCAGCGGTGCCGGGCCTGCCAGGTTGAGCAGCGGCCGACCAACGGTATAGACAGGCAGGAAGAACTGTTCCCATACATGAAGGCTACCGCACATCGCACCAACAAAACGCACTTCAATACGCTTGAGCACTGGCGGTGTGGCACTAGGCGGGCAAAGCAGGATCCACCGGTCTGAGTTTCCCGTCTCCTGCAACAGAATGTCCAGCGCTTGGATGAGGCTGGACGCCAGCCGCTGGACGCCGGTCAAGCGTTGCGCAGCAAATTTACCATTGATGAAGAGAGTTCGCATGAAATCAGTGGTTTAGGTAAAAACGCGATCCAGGGAAGATGATGGGCGCTTTGCCTGTTGCAACGGCAGGCTCTTCAACATCATGCCAAAGTACCCCCAGATAAAAACAACACTGTAGGTGGGGAAGGCATTCCAGTAGAGCAGAACGCCAAGCACACCCATTAGCCAGTTGACTCGACCTGCGCCGCCTCGTTTGAGTACCTGACGGATCATTGAGGCAAGGAAAGCAGAAAACAGCAGCAGGCCAACCGCGCCGAGCTCGGCGCCCAATTCGGCATAGATGTTGTTGGCAATGCGGCGATAACTCTCATCGTAATAGGTAAGCAATGGCCCCTCTATCAGGTCATTGCTGAGGAACCCGTAGGTCTGCAGGCCCTGCCCCCACACTGGCGCGTCGCCGAAGAGCTGTAGCGCGCCTCTGATGGACTCGAGCCGGTCGATACGGGAGAAGGAGTTCGGGGTGACATCCTCTTCGAACAGCTTCTCGCTGATCCCAAAATCCAAACCAACGTTGGCCAGACCAATTCCAATGCTGGGAATGAGCAGGAATACTAGCAGTAGCCGCATCACACGGGAGGACGGACGCGCAGGTTTGAACGCGAACTTAGCAGAGAGCAGAAACACCAGCACTACCACGCCTGCTGCGCTGCGAGAGAGAAGCATTCCCGCCATCGCGATTAGGAGGAAGTGCCAGCGGCCACGACCGTCGGGTGCTATACGCTGATATTCTAGGGCAACGAAGACCGAGAGCAAGTAATATAAGCCTGCGAGGTTGCCCTCGTTGAAGGTACCCGCACGTTGCAAGAGAAAATCACTGGTGATGAGGTAGGTAAACGCGTGCAATACCACCGCACCAGTAGTACCGATCAGCCACCATCGCATCATGCGTCGATAGTCATGGCTGCTGTTACGCACTACCTCGAACGCTACGATGACCAATAACAACTGCAGTAACCGCTCGGCGCTGACGCGCGGGTAGAACACGTCGCCGGTTGTCAGCTGCAGTATCGCCAGGCCCTGACCGGCCAAGTTCAGGTAACCATACACCGCAGACACGATGCAATACAAGAAGAATACTATCAGCAGCCTGCGCAAGCCCCCCGGATCGGCCAACTTCATGCGGATGCTGCCGGGCTGCAGCATCATGAAGAAGGCCCACAGCAACAGGAAGATGCTGGCCGCAGGTGGCCGGTACGTCGCACCAGCCGGCACAGCGAAGTGCGGCAGCGCGAACATGAAGCACGCCATGGCCGACACACCGGCCACCTCGACAACGCGCGGCTGAACCAGTCGATGGACGGTAAGAGGAGACAGGCTCACTTCGACCCCTCAAATACCACGCATGACGTGCTCGACGACCGCGAGATAACTCTCTCCATAGGCGCGTAGGCGGCGGTGATAGTCACTTGCAATGGCATCGGCATAGAGCGGCTTGGGCGGCTCGTTCAATACCTGGGCCATGTGGCCGGCGAGCGCCGGTGCATCATCGACCGCGAAGAAGCGGCCACTCTCAGGCGCTTGCTCGCGATGGACGGACAGGTCTGATAACAGCAGGCGTTTCTGCAGTGTCTTAGCCTCCTCAACCGAAGTGCTCCAGCCTTCAAAATGTGAGGGATTTATGACAGCCACGGCGTTCGCCATCAGGCCTTGTAGGTCGGCATGCGGCACCACACCCAGCACTCGGAAGCGGTCATCGACGCTCTGGGCTCGGGCGTGTGCCATCAGCTCATCGAAATGCTGCGGCATGCGCGAATCGAAAGGTTTACCAGTACAAACCACGGTGGCATCAACGCCATTGGCCTTCAGAAGCGCTAGAGCGTCAATAACCAGTTGGTGGTTTTTGTTAGACCAGAACTGGTTGGGTAGATGGAAGTACACGGCAGGCAACTGGTAGCGGGCCAGCAGATCGGGCAGCGCGGGCAGCGATTCGAGTTCCACGGGATTCGACACGAATTGTTGCACATGCACCGGCTTTCCGTACCAAGGAGCAAACGTGCGTAGGTCGCGAGCGGCGTCCTCGCTGCTAACAATGATGCCGTGACCATGCTTACACGCATTGTTGTAGCGCTTAATAGACCAGGCAATCTGTTTTAGAGTCCAGTATTCCGGTAGATGCATGAACTGGAAGTCATAGAGCCACGGTAGAGTGCGGATCGAGCACCGTTTACCGAGGTAGCCAGAATGCGATAGTAAGTCGATACGATGCCTCGACAGGTAGTAGCCCAGTAAGTAATCGTTCTCGAAGCCACGCAAGGTCACCTGACGGGCGAACCAAGCAGGCGCCAAACGGTCCATCAGCGGCGTGCGCAACACTTCAAGCCAGGGAAACTCTTCCGGCAATGTGGAGATCGTCTTCTGACCGAGCACCAGCACCAGTTGCCAAGAAAGCGGGGCAACCTCACGAATCGCGCTGAACAGACTGGCGAAGTAATTGCGGCCACCAAGCCAGTCCTGGTCGTTGAAGTGATAAGCGATGGCAATACGCATGTTCAGAAGAGTCCTTCGGTCCTAAACCAAGTGGAATACCTTTGTAACCCCTGCAGGAGATCAATCCGCGGCTGAAAACCTAACGAGGCGGCCTGCTTGTGGCTGGCTGTAAGTCGGCGCGGATTACCTGGATGGATCTCACCTGAGAAGACGGGTTTCAGATTTATCTGACTCGCCTCAGCCAACATAGTCAACAACTGCCGCGTGTTGGCACGAACATGGCCGCCGTTATAGATGGCATAGTTCGTACCATCCGACAATGCGGCCATGCACAGTAGTCGGGCAGCATCGTCGACATGAATCCAGTCGCGAAGCTCCTCGCCAGTTCCGAAGAATGAGTGTTTGCCACATTTAAACTTGTTGAGCGCATCCCACAGTAACTGTTTGCGTAAGCCTTCGCCGTAAACCGAGAATAGCCGAACGATTCGAGTTTCCAAACCAAAGAAGCGGCTATAAGACTCGCACAGCATCTCGGCCATTGCCTTGTGATAACCATAGGGGGACATCGGTGCAACGGTTGTTTCCTCGGGAATGTCGCAGTCGCCTTGGTCGCCATAGACCGCTGCACTGGAAGCCAACACCACGCGCGTAGGTAAAGGTTGCAACCGTGCGAACTCCAGCATTGCAAGGGTCGTTTCCACAGATCGGGAAAAATCGTTAGCAGGTGCGACGAAGGAATGTGAAACCGCACCACTACCAGCGCAGTGAACTATCAACACAGGATGCTCACCTTCGCAGATTTCCTGAATCGTCTGCAGCGTAATGTCCGCCTCCAACCAGACGGTTAAACCCTGCTGCTGAAGCTCATTCTTAGTGAATTGGCCATGGCCTAGCCCGAAGACACTGAAGCCCTCCGATGCCAGATGCAGGCAGACATGTCGCCCTACGAAACCGGCCGCACCCAGCACTAGGACAGTTCGGCGTTCACCTTGACTACTTAAGCTACTCATAAATTGTTCAAACGAAATTCAGGTTTTCAGTTGGAGGACATACTCAGCCTCGATCGGAATTGTCGCAAGATGACGTACTAAAGCCGCGTCGAGCGCAATCGTGTCATCGGGTAAACGAATCCAGCAACGAGTGGGCCAGTCAAAGACCTTAAGTACCCTCGCAGGCCGACCACCAACCATGCATAACGGAGGAACCGACTGACGCACCAGCGAGCCTGCGGCCACCACGGTACCAAAGCCGACCTCGATACCGCCAAGCAGCGTACTCCCAGCACCAATCCAAGTATTGGGACCTAGACGCATGCGCCCATACGACACGACTGGCGCAACAACGTAGGGTAGGGTAGGATCGTTGTAGACATGCCCAGCGGCGAGCAGCTGGCATGCGGCACCTATGTTGCACTGTCTACTGAGATAAATGGATTCGCCGGCCGAAAAAAAGCAATAACCGCCAATGTAGCTTCCATCATCGATGATGATGCGGAGACCTTTACCGTTGTCGTTTGTATGGAAGTACGTACCCGGATCCACAATGACGCCAGCCCCCACTCGCACTTGCCGCCACAACCGAGCAGTGGCTCCGCGGGAAATCGATGCGCGCAGCCCTGCTGCGCCCAAACGTCCAGTCAGGTCGGCCAAGCCATGGATCGCGCGCATGCGCGCGATCCAACGCCGCAAAGGGAACGGCAACAGAGCTTTAAGTCGGTGAAGAAATGAGTCATTCATGCGTGTGTTGATACCACTGAAGAAGCGGGCCTCAGTGGACCGATGATGTGACGGCGAGCGTAGTAGTTGAAATAAAGTGCGCCGGGCAGCACCACCAGCAACGTGGTCAGCGGAATTGCTGCAATACCTACGGAGCGACTCTGGAGTAGAAAGAACAGCGGCAGGTAAAGTACCGTCGATATCACAGCGAACAGGATCTGTATGCGCAGCCGTTCCACTGCGTTCATAAACACGGCACCGGCATAGGCCACCATCTGCACCAAGACCTGCGCTGCGAACCAGAACACTTCCATCGGCTGGACTTCGAGCTGGCCATGACTGTAGAAGTGCACGAACGGTCCGACCACCACCATAGAAATCACCAGCATCAGAACACCGCCGCCCAAGCTGGCCGTAAACAGTTGGTTCTGCAGGCGCCGGACGCTAGTCACCTGTTGCTGACTGATCAGCGTAACGATGGACGACCAAGCGATAGCGATCAACACATTAAACAACGTGATCGGAATCTGGTAGATTTTGTTCAGGATGTCGTAGCGCGCAGCCGCGCTGGCCGAGAAGTAGGTATAGGCCAAGTAAGTGCCTAGGTTGAACAGCACAAGACTTGTCATCTGCAGTGAAAAAAAAGCACTGCCAACACGAAGCAGCGGTAGTGCATCGGCGAATGAATGGCGGCTGAACAGTCGCGCACCGAAACTCAGCTGCCCAAGGCCCAGTGCGCGGTAGCCGCGCAAGAAGGTATAGCAGCCGTTTAGTAACCATATTGCAGCAAACCCCACCGCCAATGTGCGCAATGAAGTGTCTCTCCCTAGCGCTAGCACGAGCGCCAGCCAGGCAAGGCTTTGCAGCATTGAGGCCTGGAACGAGACAGTGGAGAGGTTCATTCCCTGTAAAATATTTACGCCGATCATCGCCGGCAGACACAGGAAAGCGCTGATGTAGAGAACCCCTGCTTCGAGCGGAAAGTCACGAACCACTGACAACTGGGAACCGAAGAACGCATAAACCGCAATCAATGCTAAGCCAATCATCAAGGCCAAGCGGACCGCCCCGGCGATCTGATCGCAAAGCATGTGCATATCGTCCCGCGCAGCCACGCGGTTCTTGATTACGTAGCCGATGCCCAAGTCCGACATCTGAATCCATGCCAGCGCTGATATCAAAGTTGCCCAGGCGCCATAGTGCTCCGGCCCCAGGTTTCTGAGGAGGACGGAGACACTGGCGAAGCTGAAGCAAATGGTACCGATCCGATACAGCAGAGAAACGATTGTTTCACGGGAGACTATCATTTCAGGTACGGCAGTAGCAGATGGGCCAGTAGCTTGGCCTGGGAAAACAAACTAGCCCGGTACGGGTAGCGGTTGCTCAGGAGATGGCGCCAAGCGTCGAAGTACTGGCCGCCAGACTTCAGTGCGCCGATGCCAGCCCGCAGGTTGGCGATATAGATCTCGTCGCGCAGCGCATCGGTATAGAGGTAATCGGTGTTTGCTAAGGCGAACTTACTCACGCCATCGCACCAAAGGTCAATCTCTCGTAGCCACTTCGGGGTGCTTATCGTCTGCTGGGTCGAGCCTGCGGGCCAGACACGATAACCCGACACCACCTCAGGGCAGAACAACACGGTACCGATCAGGCTGGCGCACTGGTAGAAGTGGTTGTCGCCCGCCGTGACTGTGAATTGCTCATTGAAACCGCCGAGTCGGTCGAACAGCTGCTTGCGAAATGCAATGCTCGGAGGACGCTCCGATGCCCCCAGACGGATCCGATCAAAACCTTGAGGGGCCAGCAGCAAACCCGCCTCGGGGTGCCAAGTATCGAGGACTTGGTCATACTCGTCAATGATGTGATGGCCGAAAAAGACGATATCCGCCGTAGGATGGGCATGTAGTTGCTCAATCATGAGCGCGAAGGAATCAGGGTAATACAGGTCGTCGTCCCCAGGCATGACAACCCATTTAGTATCGAGCATACTCGCGGCACGATTCCAGTTCTTTAAAACGGCAACCTCCGGAGCGACAAGGAACCGGACCGCAGGGTAGTGCGCCTTGAACGCGTCCGACAGATGCCCACCGTTGTCGCTGACAACAATGGGGATATCCGCACGAATAGAATCAAGCAGCCTACCAAGTAGCCCCTCGCGTTTGTAGGCAGGAATGGCAATCCCGAGAAAGGAGCTGGCTGGTACGTCAGGCTTGCCTGCTTTTTCGGTGGCATCGGTTTCAAGTATCAACATTAAGCATGCCTCTCAGAGTAGGAGGCCACCGAGACGGTTGAGAGTCACCTGCGAACCCACGGTGCCGCACACCTTTGGACTGAGTGCTATTGGCCGTATTAAGCAATGTAAGTCATTCACCAGGGCTCTCGCCTCAAGCAGCCAAGAGCCGAAACCGCCATCTTGGAGGTGGTCTTCCAGCGTCAGCACCTCCTCATGCTGGCGAAGCGCCTCGATTTGAGCCGCCTTGTCCGCCATAGACCACAGCGGCATCGAATACACAGTGCGGTCGGCATATTCGTCCTGCGACACCCAGTCCATCGCGATCTGCAGGCTCGCACCGGTACTAAGCATGGCACGCTTGCCGCAGCCTTCCCGCACCTTAAGCCAACGGCCCGGAGCCACTTTAGGCGGGACTGCATGAAAATTTGGTTCGCCGGCTTTACCGAGTCGCAAATACGATGGGCCGGGGTTATCGACTAGATAGCGCATACAGGCGCGTGTTTCCATCGGATCGCCAGGTGCGGCGATCATCATGTTGGGCAGGGTGCGCATCAAGGCATAATCCTGCACGGCGTGGTGTGAATAGCCCAACGCGCCGTATGCCAATCCACCACCAACTGCTACCACAGTGACGGGCAGTTTGTGATAGGCAACATCGTTTCGGATCTGCTCAGCGCAACGGAATGTCGGGAAGTTGGCAATGGAATATGTGAAAACATGATAGCCCTCAGAAGCCATGCCAGCGGCCAACCCCGTCATGTTTTGCTCGGCAACACCGGCATTGATGAAGCGGTCAGGAAACTCCTCGGCAAAAGGCTCAATAACAGAGTAACCCAAATCACCCACAATCAGTGCGATATGTGGATGTTGGCGTGCCAAGCTGACCAACTCTTGAATGAACGCGTTACGCATGGTTTTTCACCTCTTCCAACGCCTTGGCAAGCTGATCGGCCGAGGGAGTTTTGTAGTGCCATTCGACGCTGTTTTCCATAAAACTTACCCCCTTACCTTTGGTTGTGTGAGCAATCAAAAAAGAAGGCTTACCCGGCTCCCAAGCTGCGGCACAAAGCATTTCAGTCAGTGCCTTGTGATCGTGACCATCAACCTCCTGCACTGCCCAGCCAAACGCACGCGCTTTGTCGGCCAAAGGCTCCACACGAAGTGTTTTATCCACAGTCGTCAAACTTTGCAATTTGTTGTAATCGATAATCGCGACCAGATTGTCGAGTTGGTGGTGAGCAGCAAACATCATGGCTTCCCAGTTGGAACCCTCTCCCATTTCGCCATCACTAAGCAACACATATGTCCGCCAATCCTGGTTCGATCGCTTTGCCGCTAACGCCTTACCGGTTCCGAAGGGCAAACCATGTCCAAGGGAGCCAGTAGAAAATTCAACACCCGCCACCCTGTGACTGATATGGTTCATTAATACTGAGTGATCCTGACCATACTTAAGGAGGTCTTCGATCGGAAAGAAACCAGTCTCGGCCAGCGCGGCATAAATCGCTACGCAAGCATGGCCTTTGCTAAGAATGAATCGGTCGCGCTTAATTGCCGTCGGCTGATTTGGATCGATTCTCAAAACTGCAGCGTACAGTACAGCGACAATGTCACAAATTGAAAGAGCCGAGCCAATGTGAGAGGCTTTAGCTCGATGCACCATCTGAAGTGCCTGTACGCGCATACGACGGCCAAGATTACAACTATCGATATGTAGACTATTCATGTTGCTTATTTACGAAAATAATATTCGGCCCAGCGGGCCGTCCGAAGGATGGCGTCATCCAAGCTGACGGTAGGCCTGAGGCCTAACTCTGCAGTGATGCGTTCGACCGAGGGCACGTAGGCTTGCGGCGCTACGCCAGGTTGTGGTGTCTGCGCTACGCGGACTTCACCGATGCCAGCAAGGACCTGATTGACGCGATGCGCGAGACTCCCGATCGACAGTCCCTCCGCGCCACCAACGTTGTAGGCACGTCCGTTGGGAGCGTCAAAGAGCATCACCCACAACCAGTGCGCGAGGTCGGCGGCATAAAGGTAGCTACGCAATGCAGTTCCATCACCCTGGATACAGATATCCTCGCCGCGAAGCGCTGCATTGATGAAGTTGCCGATTGCGAAATGCTTGTCCAACGGGAGGTGAGGTCCGACGAACGCAAAGCAGCGGGCGATGGCGACCTCGAGTCCCGGTCGCGTTGCCGCAGCTATCGAGCAGAGTAGTTCACTTACGCGCTTTCCTTCGCCATAAGCCGAAGCTGGCACCAATGGGTTTGGAGCTGCCGCGCAGTCTTCAGAAATAGCTGAGATCTCCGACGGTGTACGTCCGTAGACGGCCCCAGAACTCAACAACAGGACACGGCGTGAGGCCACTCCAGGCGACATCGCATCAAGGACGCGTCGCGTTCCAGTTACACAAGTCTCAAGAATTTCGACCGGCATGCTGGTCGCTACCACGTCTGTTGCTGCGTGGATGGCATACATGCAGTCGGTCGCAGCCTTAGGCACGAGATCTCTCACGTCGCCAGTCAGCCATTCAATCTCATCAACGTCACGCAGCTGCGGGAACTCTTTAAGGAACGATTCAGGGCTTCGGCTCAGCACGATTACACGCGCACCTAGTCCCTGAAGCCTATTGGCGTGCAAAAAGGTGGCCAACAACCACTTGCCGATAAAGCCGGTGCCACCAGTCAACAGCAGACACTGTCCACGCAGGAGCTCCCAGCGTGGACCGACTGCATCGACCACGTAATTGAGATCTTCGGCAGGTAGACGTAAGAGTGATGTAGCTTCGCTCATGTGTCAGAAATTCACACCAAAAAACTCTTCCAGCTTTTCAGCAATGAAGTCCAGCTGCGTTTCCCCCAAACCGGGGAAAGTCCCCAGCCAGAAGGTCTGGCTCATCACCACATCTGTGTTGGTCAGTTCCCCGCTAATTCGATAATTGCGACCAGCCATATAGGGCTGCTTAGTCAAGTTACCAGCAAACAGTAGTCGCGTACCAATCTTATTCTGCTCCAGATAGTTGATCAGGTCATTGCGCTTAACGCCACTAGTTACCTTAACGATCAGAGGGAAGCCAAACCAGGACGGTTCGGACTTTGGCGTAGCTTCTGGCAAGTGCAAGAATTCTACACAGCTGGCCAAACGATTTTTCAGATAGGCGAAGTTTGCACGACGCTTGGCAATGAACTCTTCTAAGCGCTCCATCTGCGCCAATGCACAGGCCGCTTGCATGTCAGTGATCTTGAGGTTGTAGCCCAAGTGGCTGTAGGTGTACTTGTGGTCATAACCATCAGGCAAATCGCCGCCAAGTTGTTCTTTTGTCCAACAAAAGCGCTTGTCGCAGGTGTTGTCTTTGCCGGGGGGGCAATAGCAATCACGGCCCCAGTCTCGGAATGACTCAGCAATCAGCTTCAATTCGGTGTTATCAGTGAACACCACCCCCCCCTCTCCCATGGTGATGTGGTGCGCTGGATAAAAGCTCAGTGTGGCGATATCACCAAAAGTGCCCACCATCTGACCGTTGTAAGTGGCACCCAAGGCATCACAGCAGTCTTCCACCAACCAGAGCTTGTGTGTTTTGCACAGGGCCGTCACAACTTCCAGATTGAACGGGTTACCCAAGCTGTGAGCCAACATGATGGCCTTAGTTTTGGGCGTAATAGCTGCTTCGATTTTGCTGGCATCGATGTTGTGCGTGGCTAGGTCGACGTCCACAAACACAGGCACAGCACCGAACTGAAGGATGGGGTTGACCGTGGTCGGGAAACCCGCAGCCACGCCAATGACTTCGTCACCTGGTTTGATGGCGCGCTCACCCAATTTGGGGCTGGTCAATGTAGAAAATGCCACTAGGTTTGCCGAAGAACCGGAGTTGACCGTTAACACATGTTTGACGCCCAAAAATTTGGCCATGCGTTCTTCAAACAACACATTGAAACGACCAGTTGTCAGCCATCCGTCCAGCGATGCGTCCACCATGAGTTGCAATTCTTTTGCACCAATGACCTTGCCTGACACTGGCACAGGGGTTTGGCCAGGCACAAAGGGCTTGGGGGCATATGCGATGTCCGCGTATTGCTCTACAAGTCCACCAATCTGGCTGCGCAGTTTATCCAGTTGCGGTTGAAAGTTGACGGTTGAAATGATGCTCATGATTGGGTCTGATATTGGTTGATTTGTTGAAGGCAATAGGCATGCATGTCTGCGCCAGACAACCAAGCCTGATGCCATTCGATGATGTGAGTCAAGGCAGTTTGCAATGACCAGCGCGGTGCCCATTGCAAACGCTGCCGCGCTTTAGAGATTTCAAGCTTCAGATAACTGGCTTCGTGCGGATGGTCGCCTGATTGCAAAGCCCAAGTGGCGTCCTGCCCCCAAGCTTCACAAAGCTGCTCTACGATCCATTGCACTGGTTGTGCATCTTCGTCTCGCGGGCCAAAGTTCCAGCCCTCAGCATCAATCTGGCCGTATTCATACAGGCGCTCAGCCAAGAGAAGATAGCCAGACAATGGCTCCAGCACATGCTGCCAAGGACGAATAGCATGGGGGTTGCGGATTTGCACGGCTTGCTGCTTTTCCAGCGCACGCAGAATATCTGGTACCAAGCGGTCCAAAGCCCAGTCACCGCCACCAATCACATTGCCTGCGCGTGCGGTGGCCATGGCAATGCCCTCGGCCTTCAGAAAGGATTTGCGGTAAGCGCTGCTCACCAGCTCTGCACAACCTTTGCTATTGGAATAAGGATCATGCCCCCCCATGGGCTCGTCTTCACGGTAGCCCCAAATCCACTCTTTGTTCTCGTAGCACTTGTCGGTAGTGATATTGACGATGGCGCGCACACTGCCCGCGTAGCGGGCAGCTTCCAGCACATGCACAGTGCCCATTACATTGGTGGCATAGGTTTCGATCGGCTGCTGATAAGACAAACGTACCAAGGGTTGCGCCGCCATATGGATGACGATCTCGGGTTTGAATTCGACCACCAACGACCGGATCCTGTCGTAATCGCGGATGTCTGCCACTTGATGGTCCATACCTTCGGACACACAGGCCACATCAAACATTGCAGGCGTGGTCGGCGGGGTCAGAGCAATGCCGCGCAACTGCGCTCCCATTGACTGCAACCAGAGGCTAAGCCAGCTGCCCTTGAAGCCGGTGTGCCCTGTTATGAGCACGCGCTTGCCCCGCCAGAAAGCAGGGGTGGTTTGCCGAACAGTCATCTCAATCCCACTTCTTCCAGGGAGCTATGCCAGTGCCCCACATTCTTTCGAGTGTGTTTTTGTCGTGCAGCGTGTCCATGGGTTGCCAAAATCCCTCATGCTTGAATGCCATTAGCTCATCATTTTTTGCAAGCTTCATAAGGGGGCCTTGCTCCCAAATGGTGTCATCACCCTCTAGCAATGACAATACTTTGGGAGACAATACAAAAAAGCCACCGTTAATGAGTGCCCCGTCACCGCGGGGTTTTTCCTTGAAGCTGCGGACTTGTCCGTTTTGGATGTCAAGCGCACCAAACCTACCCGGCGGGTATGTGGCGGTCAATGTAGCAGCCTTACCATGGCTGCGGTGAAAAGCAATGCTTGCAGCAATATCGTTGTCGCCAACACCATCGCCATAGGTAAAGCAGAAGGCCTCTTCGTCTTTGACGTATTCGGCTACTCGCCGCAGACGCCCCCCAGTCATGGAGTTGTCGCCCGTGTCCACCAAAGTCACTTTCCAGGGTTCAGCGCGCTTTTCGTGCACATGCATCACGTTGGCTTGCATGTCAAACGTCACATCGGACATGTGCAAAAAGTAATTCGCAAAATACTCTTTGATGAGGTAGCCCTTATAGCCACAGCAAACGATGAAGTCGTTGATGCCATGGTGTGAATACATCTTCATGATGTGCCACAAGATGGGTTTGCCACCAATCTCCACCATAGGCTTGGGGCGGGTTGCGGTTTCTTCGCTCAAACGGGTACCGAGTCCACCGGCTAGGATCACTGCTTTCATAAGATTTCATTCAGCTAGTTAGTTAAGGAGTGGCCGAACACACAAAGGCGTCAGCATAAAAACGGTTGCTGGGTAACCCTGCCTCTGCCAGGCAAGTTTTGGCTTCCTGAATCATGACATCAGACCCACAAGCGTAAACAGCGGCATTGGCTAAATCAGGTCGTATAGACAACAAAACATGCTGCACATGACCACGTGCACCGGCCCATTGCGCATCGGCACGCGATAAGACGGGCACAAAACTGCAATTAACTGGAATGCTTGCCACATCAAAGTACAAGTCTTGCTGCGTGCGACCACCCCACAAGACCGACACACTGCGAGGGTGCTGCTCGGCACCCAGGTCGCTCATGGATTCGAGCATGGCTTTAACGGGAGCAATACCTGTCCCGGTCGCCAAGAAAATAAGATCAAGCCCCGACACATCGCGCAAAAAGAAGGTGCCAAGTGGGCCATTAATGCGCAGCAAGTCATTAACTTTGGCTTGAGCAAACCAGTACTGGCTCATGGCCCCACCCTCGACAGCTCGTATATGCAACTCCAGCTGCTTATCGGCATAACTGGCATTAGCCAGCGAGTAGCTACGACGTAAGCCACCTGCGCCAATCACATCAATGTATTGGCCAGGAATGAAGGTGAAATCTGCCGAAGGCGGTAAACGCAACAAGACGCGAATCACATCAAACGTTAATTTTTTAATTTCGTTGATACGGCATGGCACGGTTTTGGTCGCTGGCATGACAACACCGCCCAAGTCTTCAACTTCTAGCGCAACATTTGTGACGGCTGTACGGGCGCAGCTCAAGATCCAGCCTTCGGTTTTCTCTACAGCCGTCAGACCTATTTCTTCTTGCAGCACTTGTGTTTCACCTTCGATGACTTTACATTTACAGGCGTTACAACGACCTGTTTTGCAACTATGGGGTAATGAAATCGCATTGAAGGTAGCAGCATCCAAAATAGAAATACCTAGCTCAATGTGGAAACTTTTTCCAGAGTCCAGCGTAACAGTTGGCATTTGAGTCTCAGGAGCGTCCGTAGGTATCTTCAAATCGGACGATGTCATCTTCCCCCAAATAACTGCCCGATTGGACTTCGATAATTTCAAGCGGGATGCTGCCAGGGTTAGCTAGGCGGTGAACCTCCCCCAAAGGGATGTAAGTGGATTGATTTTCGGTCAAGGTCAGCACCTTGTCACCATTGGTGATCTCTGCGGTGCCGCTCACAACGATCCAGTGCTCGGCGCGGTGGTGGTGTTTTTGCAGGCTCAGGCTGGCCTTGGGATTGACCTGGATGCGCTTAACCTTGAAGCGGCCACCTTCGTCGATGCTGTCATACCAACCCCAGGGTCGATGCACTTTGCGGTGCAGGGTATGTTCTTCGCGTTTTTGCTGACTCAACGCGGTCACAATATGCTTCACGTCTTGGCTGCACGCTTTGCTGGCCACCAGCACGGCGTCTGCAGTTTCGATGACCACCAGATGGCTCACGCCCACCAGGCTGACCAAGCGACTGCTAGCGTGCACTAGGTTGTTGTGGCTGGCCGTGGCCAGCACATCACCTGTGTGGGAGTTACCATGGACGTCTTTGGGTAGCACGTTCCAGACGGCGTCCCATGCACCTAGGTCGCTCCAGCCTGCATCCAGCGGCACCATCTGGATAGGAAACTCGCTGCCGGGGCAATGTTCCATGACGGCGTAGTCCACCGACTCGGATGGGATAGCTGCAAACTCCTCTTTACCGGGACGAATAAATTGTACGTCTTGCTTTTTAGCGGCCCATGCGGCTTGGCAGCCTTGAGCAATGTCGGGGCGAAAAGTTTGGAGAGCCTTGAGCCATACCGTTGCCCGCAAAACAAACATACCGGCATTCCAGAAGTAGTCGCCTTCTTGTAGGTATTTTTGGGCCGTTTTTAGGTCGGGTTTTTCGACGAAGGCAGCGACTTTGCAGACATTCGCGAGCGGGCGCTCACTCATGCTTTGTTCAGCGTGAATATAGCCGTAGCCGGTTTCGGGTTTGTCAGGGGTTACGCCGAGGATGACGATGTTGCCTTCTGTTGCTTGGGCGATAGCCTGTTGGACTGCGGCGGTAAACGCGGCTGCGTTGGTTACGGTTTGGTCGGCAGGGGTGACAACTAAAACGGGGTCTTGCCCGTTTTCTGTGGCGGCCAAAGCGGCTAAGGTCAAAGCAGGAGCGGTATTGCGACCCACCGGCTCCAGCAGGGCGACCCCCATGGGAATGCCCACTTCGCGCAATTGCTCGGCAGCCAAAAAGCGATGATCTTCGCCGCTGACAATGATGGGGGCAGCGACCTCAATGGCTTCTTGGTCCAAACTAACCAAGCGCTGGGCGGCTTGCTGAAACAAGCTTTCGTTGCCCGTGAGACACAAAAATTGTTTGGGAAACCCGGCGCGGGACAAAGGCCACAAGCGCGTGCCAGAGCCACCACAAAGGATGACAGGCGTGACTTTGATCATTCTTTTCGACTTAATTAAGATTTCACTGGGGAAGAATAGCTTGCTAGCTTGCTAGCTTGCTAGCTTGCTAGGTTTGATCAGCAAAAAGGCAATAGGTGAACACCAGTAGTGGCGAACCATGCGGGCATAGATAGCTACATAACCCAGTGCCAAAGCCAAGAACACAACTAGTGACAAGGCTGTGGATGAATAAGTAAGACTGGCCAAAATAGTTGCAGAAAGTGTCATGAATCCTATCAAAACCCCCGTGATGGAGTTTCTGACGGCGCTTGAATAATGACCAAACCAACGCGCAACATAGCGCCGCTTAACTAGGCTGTGAAAATGCAAACGATCAGGCATGCCAGGGTGCTCTTTGCGAATTTTGCGGCGATAGATGCTAAAAATCACCTCAGTCACTGGGTGTGCGCAAATGACAACTGCGGCAAAGGCAGACACACTTGGGTTGCGTTCAATCAGCAGCACGGCAACCCAAGCTAATGCAAAACCAATGAAATAAGAGCCGCCGTCTCCTAAGAACAGTTTGCCGAAAGGCCAATTGACCCAGAAGAAACCCCACACACAGGCTGCCAGCACGAGCGCGACACTGACCAAAGTGACATCACCCACCTGCCAGGCGATCATGGCAAAGCCAATAAAGGCCAGGGTAGCCATGGCGCTAGCCAGGCCATTAAAACCATCAATGATGTTGATACTGTTAGCCACGCCGCCCACAGCAAAGGCCGTAAAAACCACAGAAGCAAATGTGTAACCCAACAACCAATCTACGCCCCAAATGTCTACACGGCTTAGCGAATAATCGGTAATCCACCAAGCCAACACACCCGAGACCATGGTGGCCAGCAAGCGTTGAGTCACCCCAATGCGCTTGGTAATGTCCTCAGCCACACCAAATAAAAATGCGGGCATACCAGCAAACAAAATAGGTGCGAGCATATCTTTGACATCGACAGGAGATTTACCCCATGCGACCACAAGCGCAAGCACCATAGAAACGCCACCAATACGAGGCGTAGGTGCTGTGTGAAACTTTTGCACACCATCGGTATGGTCCATGCTTAGGAAACCGTGCCAGCGCTTGGTCAACACCAGCAACACGGACAGCACAAAACTTGCCGCAAAGCCCCACGCTGCAGCAGACAAGGCAGTGGAACGAAAAACACCGCTAATAGTTTGCACCAAATCCATGATGAGCCACTTAAACCTTATTCAAACCCAAAGAACGCTTAATACGGGCCAACTTGCCTGAAACCTCGACATCTTGAGCCGCTAATTGCCATGCTTTATGGACAAAAACAAATATTAACAATACAAAACCAAAGGCAAGCCCTGCAAACAAAACAACAAAACTCACCTTAGGCGCAACTTTCCGTTGCGGCAAACTGGGCTGCTGCACATACACCTCGTCACCACGCACAGCCAAGCTTTTTTTCAGCTCAATGTTTTCAAGCTCTTTCTTGGCCACTTCTGCTGTTAACGAGGCGTAATACTTCATCACCACTTCTAGGCCCGCATCGTTTTGGCCTGCTTTGCCAATTTGTTTTTGCAGCTGCTCAATGGCGTCAGCCGAGCTGGCAATGATGCGTTCGTTGGACAGGATTTGCTGCTCGACTTGGTCTTTGTTTTTACCCTTTGGTAAGAGCTCTTTCAGCAAGGCATCCATGGCGGCCTTGCTTAGCTCTTGCGCACGCTCTGGCGTGTTGGCGGCAGCTGTAATAGTGGCTAGACCCGTTTTTTTATCCACCTTGGTCACCAGTTTTTTTGCTAGATATTGACGGGCATCGTCTTGAATGCCATCGAATTCTGGCAACAAGCCAAATTTTTCAATGATCGGGTCAAGCACAGGGGCAGAGTTAATCAATGCCAGCTCTTGCTCAGTCAACCGAACAATCGCCACAGACTCAAAGGTTTTAGGCCACAAAAAACTTAAGGCACCAGCCAACACACCAGCAATCAAGGGACCAAATATCAACAACTTCCACGACTCAGCCAAGGTGACCAAGATGTCTAAAAGGCTTATTTCGTCGTCGTGTTCTGTCATGCGGCTTCTTTTATGTGTGTGTGGGTAACTTTGCCAAAACGGCGCTCGCGGGTAGCGTACCAGTGCAGCGCTTTGGCTAGCTCGGTTTCATCAAATTCGGGCCATAGGGCATCGGTGAAATACAACTCGGCATACGCTGCTTGCCATAACAAAAAGTTACTGATGCGCTGCTCACCGCCAGTGCGAATGAGCAAGTCTGGGTCGGGCATGCCTGCGGTGCTGAGGTGCTGGGCCAGCTGCTCTTGCGTGAGGCTTACCATGTCTGCGCCCGGGTTGGCTGCTTGCCAGTTTTTGACGGCTTGCACCACGTCCCACTGGCCGCCGTAGTTGGCGGCCACAGTGAGGGTGATGGCTTGGTTGTTTTGTGTGGCCGCCTCTGCGGCACGGATTCGGGTTTGCAACTCAGTGGGGAACCCCGCCACATCGCCAATGACCTTGAGGCGCACACCAGCGGCAGCCAAGGCCCCCATTTCTTTTTCAAGGTACTGCAGAAACAGGCCCATGAGAGTAGACACCTCGTCGGCGGGGCGTTTCCAGTTTTCGGTGCTGAAGGCGAAAAGTGTGAGGTATTTGATGCCTTTTTGAGCGCAAGACTCCACCAAACTGCGCACGCCTGCTGCACCTTTGGCATGACCCACCGTGCGGGGCATGTGGCGTTTTTGTGCCCAGCGGCCATTGCCGTCCATGATGATGGCAATGTGTTGAGGAATGGTTAAAAAAGGACTAACTACCACCGGCAAAGCTAGAGAAATAGAGGGCTGGGCACGCTACCGCCCTTTCGCTCAAGAGCAAAAAGGCAATTATGTGTCAAATTTTTATCATCACTGTATGCAAGATCACTCTTATGAGTTCTTTATTCTTCTTTTCTCAAAAATATATTTGTCGCATTTGTATGCATGTACTTTGGAAGCCTATGCCACACGCAAGCTTTCGACGGCCATGCGAAGTTTTTGCGGTTGCCCCAGCAGGTCAACCAACACAAAGCCACGGGTTTCACCATCGTGCGCGATGTATTTGCCTTCTAGGCCTTGCAGTGGTCCAGCGGCTACTTGCACGCTGTCGCCGGGGGCAAACATGCGCTCCAAGGTTTCCTGTGGCGCTTCTTTTAAAAAGTCGATGAACTCGGGTGGCACTTTGGCAGGCTGCGGGCCAAAGCTCACCAGCTTGCTCACGCCTAGCGTCGAGCGAATGGGGCCCCAGTTTTGGGTGGTGTCGTCGAGCTGAATGAACAGGTAGCGGCTGAACATGGGCTCGGCCACGGTTTGCACGCGTTGGTTGCGCAGCTTTTGCACCTGCATCATGGGCAAGAAACAGTCGAAGCCTTGGTTTTGTAAATTTTCTAAGGCGCGCGTTTCTTGACGGGGCTTGGTGTGGACGACGTACCAAGCAGTGTGGTTTATCTCAAGCATTTGACTATTCATTGTTTGATGAGTCTAACTAAACTTCCTATGGTGTTTGGCCGTGCACCGCGTTAAAGTGCAGTTTTATGTTTTGTTTGAAAGCTTGCAAAGATGTCTACCAAAAACCCCTTTGATCCCGCAGCTATGTCTGACAACGTGAAAGAACAAGCGCAGCAAATTTGGCTCGCTGGCTTGGGCGCGTTTGCCAAGGCGCAAGAGGAAGGCACCAAAGCATTTGAAAAGCTGGTGAGCGACGGCATCACCATGCAGCGCAAGGTGCACACCACCGCCGAAGAAAAACTGGCCGAGGCCACTCAAAAAGCAACGCAGGCCGCGCACACTTTGAGCGAACGTGCAACCGGGCAATGGGGCAAGCTGGAAGGTATTTTTGAAGAGCGCGTGGCGAAGGCGCTGCACAGCTTGGGCCTGCCCACAGCCGCCGAGATGGAGGCGCTGCATGCACGTGTGGCTGCGTTAGAAGCTCAGCTGAGTGGTAAACCCAAAGCGGCGACTAAAACGGCAGCCAAGCCGGCTGTAAAAAACACCGCAAAGAAAGCGCCAGCTAAGAAAACGGTCAAGAAATAATTGAGCGCTGACCCCGATTAAGAACTATGGCAAAGAAAGCGCCACGCCGTACTGCTGAGCGGATTTTGGAGGTCACGCTCGACCTGTTTAACCGCTTTGGCGAGCCCAATGTGTCGACCACATTGATCTCATCCGAACTCAACATCAGCCCCGGTAACTTGTATTACCACTACCCCGCTAAGGAAGAGCTGGTCACCGCGCTGTACAACCGCTACGAAGTCGCGCTGGACGATTTGCTAGAGGCCGCACCCGGCGTGCATGACGTAGAAGACGCATGGTTTTTCATGCACACATTGTTTGAGTTGGTGTGGCAATACCGCTTTTTGTACCGCGACTTGAACGATCTGCTCAGCAAAAACCGCCGCCTTGAAACCCACATCAAAGACGCGCTGCTGCACAAAACCACGGCATTTCGCACGCTGCTGGATAGCCTAGAGCACGATGGCGCGCTGGCCATCACCGTGTCTGAACGCGAAGCCACCGCCACGCACATGGTGGTGATGTTGACCTGGTGGCTGAGCTATGAATACGTGCGCGACCCGCGCCATGCGCTAGAGCCCGAAAGCGCACAAGCGTCGTTGCTGCGCGGGGCCAAGAGTGTGTTGGGCTTGCTGCTGCCTTATGCGACGGTGGCGCATAAAGAGCATTTGAATGCGCTTCTCTCAGCTTACTGAGGCAATGCAACTCACACCGAGTGTGAGTTAAATAATTGGGTTCTGACCCCAATTGGCGCAATTAGCGGAGCGAGGCTTCTACGAGTTTGACCCAGTAGGTGGCACCCAAGGGGATCAACGCGTCATTGAAGTCGTAGTTAGGGTTATGCAAGGTGCAAGGCCCTTCGCCGTGGCCCATCTCACGATGCACGCCGTCGCCGTTGCCGATGAAGCAATACGCGCCTGGGTTGGCTTGCAGCATGTACGAGAAATCTTCAGCGCCCATGGTGGGCTCTTGGGCCAGCACGTTGTCCGCGCCCACGATGTCGGCCATCACCTCGCGTGCAAAGCCGCTTTCTGCGGGATGGTTGATGGTGGGCGGGTAGTTGCGCTCAAACTCAAAGGTGCAGGTGGCACCAAAGGCGGCGCAGGTGTGGGTGGCGATGTCGCGCATGCGTTGCTCGATCATGTCGAGCACATCGATGCTGAAGGTGCGCACGGTGCCTTGCAATTCGCAGTGATCGGGCACGACGTTGGTGGCTTCACCTGCGTTGATCATGGTGACTGAGATCACCCCCGCATCGACCGGCTTTTTGTTGCGGCTGATGATGATTTGAAACGCTTGCACCATTTGGCAGGCGATGACCACGGGGTCGATGCCGTTGTGCGGCAGCGCGGCGTGGCAACCTTTGCCGTGGATGGTGATTTTGAATTCGTTGCTTGACGCCATCACAGGGCCAGCGCTGAGTGCAAACTGCCCTTCTTTCAGGCCGGGCCAGTTGTGCATGCCGTAGACGGCTTGCATGGGGAATTTGTCAAACAAGCCATCGCGCATCATTTCGCGGGCACCGCCACCGCCCTCTTCGGCGGGCTGGAAGATGAAGTACACCGTGCCGTCAAAGTCTTGGTGCTTAGACAAATATTGCGCTGCTGCCAAGAGCATGGCCACATGGCCGTCGTGGCCGCAAGCGTGCATCTTGCCGGCGTGTTGGCTGGCGTGGGCGAATTGGTTGAACTCTTGCATGGGCAAGGCGTCCATGTCGGCGCGCAGGCCAATGGCTCGATCGCTGGTGCCGCATTTCAAAATGCCCACCACACCTGTCTTGCCCATGCCGCGATGGATGGGGATGCCCCACTCAGTCAGCTTTTGCGCCACCAAATCGGCGGTGCGAATTTCTTCAAAGCACAGCTCGGGGTGGGCGTGGATGTCGCGGCGAATGGCCGCGATGGAGGAAGCTTGCTTGGTGAGGGAATCAAGGACTTTCATGGCTGACAGTCTAGCCGTTGCATTAGCCCCCTGTCACGAGGGGCTATCCCGCAAAGTGCTGCTCAGTACAAACCGCGTGACGGCCACACAGGCGTGGGATGGTCCAAGCGGTGTTTGGCGATCTCTAACAAGCCATCAAAGATGAGCGAGTCGACCAGCTCAAACTGCACCGACATGCTGGGCGCCATCTTCCAGCCTGCACCCCCGGTCATGTAACACGCGGGCTCTGCGCTGCAGTGTTGGCGCACGTGTTGCACCATGCGCTCAACTGCGCCCGCAATGGCGTAGGTGCCGCCGCTGGTGAGCGCATCGCTGGTGTTGGTGGGAAACTCGCACACTTCACCGGTAGGAACGCGCAGGCCCGCAGTGCCCGACTCGAGCGCGCGCAACATGATGCCGTGGCCGGGCAAGATGAGGCCGCCCAAAAACTTGCCGCTTGCATCGATGGCTTCCACCGTGACGGCTGTGCCCACCATGACCACCACCATGGGTTTGGGCGAGCCGCCGTTGACCTGATGCAACATGCGGGCGTGCGCGCCAATCATGGCAACCCAGCGGTCTGCGCCTAGGCGTGTGGGGTGGTCGTAGCCGTTGGTCATGCCGGCTTCGGCGGGAGACGACACGGCCCAGTGTGGGGTGATGTCCCACAGCTCCATTTGTTCTTCGACGCGACGACGAATGGCTTCGCCGGCCACGATGCAGCCGAGCATGTGCGTGGGCTCAGGCAAAGCGCGCCAGTCTTCGTCGGCAAGGCGGTCAATATTTTCTAGAAAAACAGCGCCACCGGCCATCAACTTTGCGCCGGGCGCGGGGCTGTCGTACAGACCCCATTTCAGACGGGTGTTACCCACGTCAAGTGCAAGAAATGTCATACGTTGATTAGTTTTGGCGCCAAGGCAGGCCGCGCATGCGCCAGCCGCCTTGGGTGCCACGATGGCCATCTGGGTTGGCATCACCCTCGAAACCTTCGAGGATGTTGTAGGCCTCAAGGCCCAGCTCTGTGGCACGTTGTGCGGCTGCGATCGAGCGCACACCGCTGCGACACAGCAGCACAATTTTTTTGTCGTGGGCAGCAGCGCGCACGGCATCGTCAAACGCGGGGTTCATGGCCATGCCGGGCCATTTTTTCCAAGGAACAGACACAGCGCCCGGCACAAAACCGACCCATGCCAATTCGGCCTCGGTGCGCACGTCAATCATCACAGCTGCGCCCGATTGCATCCATTCGTTGGCTATTTCTGGGGTGATGTCACCCGCATAGCCATCGGCTGGGCGCACTTGCAAAGAGGGGGCTTGGACAGACATGAATAAGACAAGGGGCGTGAAATCGTAGGCAGTATAGAGACTGAACCCACGTTTGACGCCCCTTACAAAGGAAAACCCTAGGAGGTTTTTGGTAAAGCCCTTAGTGACCACCGCCCAAATAAGCGGCCTTCACTGCTGGGTCATTCTTCAGTTTGCTCGCTTCGCCGTGCACCGAAATACGGCCGTTTTCCATCACATAACCGTAGTCGGCGACGTTCAGGGCAGCAGCAGCGAACTGCTCGACCAGCAACATGGTCACGCCTTGGCGTTTGAGGTTTTCAATGATTTTGAAAACCTCCTCCACCAAGATAGGAGCCAAGCCCATCGATGGCTCGTCGAGCAACACCACTTCGGGGTTGAGCATCACGGCGCGCGCCATGGCCAACATTTGTTGCTCACCACCCGACAAGGTGCCAGCCAGCTGGTTGCGACGCTCTTTGAGGCGGGGAAACAAGTCCATCGCTCGGTCTAGGTCGCCTGCCACATCGCCTTTGGGGCGGCTGCCCGTTAAGCGGGGGAAAGCGCCCAACACCAAGTTGTCTGTCACGGTCATGGTGGCAAACACGCGACGGCCTTCGGGCGAGTGGGCCAAGCCACGCTTGGCGATGGAGAAAGACTCCATGCCATCGATGCGTTCGCCGTTCAAGGTGATCTCACCCGCAGTGGGTGCAATCATGCCGCTGATGGCACGCATGGTGGTGGTTTTGCCAGCGCCGTTGGAGCCAATCAGGGTCACTACTTTGCCTTTGGGCACTTCCAAAGAAATGCCGTGCAACACGTGGACTTTGCCGTAACCGGCTTCGAGGTTTTTAATCGTCAACATCTCTAATTCTCCGTGTGCGCTTAGGCTGCTGTGCCGCCGAGGTAGGCTTCAATCACCTTCTCGTCAGCCTGCACTTGCGCGGGCAAACCTTCGGCAATTTTTTGACCGAAGTCGAGGACCGAGACCGTGTCGCAAACACCCATCACCACGTCCATGTGGTGCTCGATCAAGATCACGGTGATGCCGTGGTCGCGGATCTTGCGGATGATTTGAATCAGCTCTTTGATGTCGGGTGCGGTCAAGCCGGCAGCTGGCTCGTCCAACAACAAGAGTTGTGGGTCTAGCGCCAAGGCGCGGGCAATTTCAAGCAAGCGTTGTTTGCCATAAGGCAAGTTACGCGCTTGTTCATCAGCCAATTCCGACAAACCCACAAAGCTCAGCAAGCCCATGGCGCGTTCGTTCGCAGCCGTGTCTTCGCCCACATAGCGTGAGGAGTTGAACGCCACATCCACAAAGCTGCTGTGGAAGGTGTGGTGCAAACCGACCAGCACGTTTTGCAGCGCCGTCATTTCGCCAAACAGCTGCACGTTTTGGAAGGTGCGCGCAATGCCAGACAAAGCGATGTCTGACGAGGTGCGACCCACCACCGATGTGCCCTCAAACTCAATGCTGCCAGCGGTGGGCACATAGATGCCTGTCAACACGTTCATCATCGTGCTCTTGCCAGAGCCGTTGGGGCCAATCAAGCCATGGATGGTGCCGCGCTTGATGCGCAGATCGACTTGGTTGATCGCTTTCAAACCGCCAAACTGCATGAGCACTTGGTTGGCTACCAACAGATCTTCGCCGCCATGCTTGGCCGCGCGGATGATGGGGTCGCCGCTGGTTGTGACGTGCTCTACATGCTTCGCAGTCGCATGCTTGCGGTGTGCCCACAGGCTACGTACAAAGCCTACGATGCCGTCTTGGAGGTAGTACACGACGAACAAGATCATCAAACCGAAAATGGACAAGCGCCAATCGGTGATGCTGTCCAACCAGAAGGCAAATGCGGCCAAAGCAGCGGTGCCCACGACCGGCACGGCCATGGTTTGCACAGTGGTCATTTTGCGAGCCACGCCAATGATGGCGCCAATCAACATCAACACGGCCAACACGCTGGCGACCAGGCGGAACATTTCCAAATCGTCCAGCAGCTTAGGCAGCAGCACGATGATGGTGGCGCCCAACATGGAACCAATGCGAGTCTTGCGACCGCCCATGATGACGGCCAACAAGAACATCACAGTCAGTTCGTTGTTGTAGGTGTTGGGCGAAATGTATTGCTCAGAGTAGGCATACAAGCAACCGGCCAAACCGGCAAAACCAGCGCTAATCACGAAGGCATACACCTTGTATTTGTAGACCGACACGCCCATACAGTCCGACGCGACAGGGCTGCCACGCAAGGCTTCAAACGCACGGCCCAGTTGCGAGCGCAACACACGGTGCACCACCAACAGCGACAAAGCCAACAAAGCCGTGACCACCCAGTAAAACGATTGCTCGTCAAACTTGTAGCCTGCCACGGTGGGCTTGGGAATCTTCAAACCCATGGGGCCTTCGGTGAGGAAGGTCATTTCGTTGATCAAGATTTGGATGATGGTGCCAAACGCCATGGTCACCATCGCCAAGTACGGGCCCGACACGCGCAAGGCGGGCAACGCCAACAGCGCGCCAAACACCGCCGTCACGGCGATGCTGGCAGGCACGATCACCCAAAACGGCGCGCCGACTTTGAGGAACAGCACACCAGCGGTGTACGCGCCGATGCCAAACAAACCGGCGTGGCCCAAAGACACTTGACCGGTGTAGCCCACCACGATGTCCAAGCCGAACAACAAGATCGCGTAGATCATGATGGTTTCGACCAAGTGGATGTAGTAAGGGTTGTGCGTGAACACAGGCACCAACGCCAACAGCGCGAAGCCAATCACAGAAGCGAAAACGTAGTTGCGATTCATGGTCAAACTTTCTTGATCGCAGATTTACCAAACAGTCCGGCAGGCTTGACCGCCAAGACCAAGAGCAACAAGACCAAGCCGGGCACATCTTTGTAGCCCGTGGAAATGTAAAAACCAGTGGTGGTTTCGGCCACACCCAAAATGATGCCGCCCACGATGATGCCCATACCGCTGGTCAAACCACCAATGATGGCCACCGCAAAGGCTTTCAAGCCCAGCACCGCACCCATGGTGGCGCCGGTCAAGGTCAAAGGCGCAATCAACACGCCCGCAAACGAAGCGGTGAGTGACGACAAGGCATACGAGAACGTGATGACCAAACCGGTGTTGATGCCCATCAACTTAGCCGCATCGCGGTCGTTGAAGGTGGCCACCACGGCTTTGCCGTAAATGGTTTTGCGGTTGAAAAACTCCACCGCCAACATCATCACCAAAGCGCCAGCGATGACCAACAGCTCCATAGGCAGCACGTTGGCGCCAAAGATTTTCATGGGTGCTTCTGGCAGTGGGGATGGGAATTTCAAATCGTCGCGGCCCCAAATGTTTTCGGCCACGTTTTTAAAAATAATGCCCAAGGCGATGGTGGACATGATCCAGCCAAATTCACTCTTGATTTTGATGGCAGGTCGCACGCCAATGCGTTCGACCAATGCACCTTGTAGCAGGCCAAAAGCGCCCACCACGGGAATGGCCAACCAGTAGTTAACGCCGAGACTGTCAACCAATGTCAAGCCCACCAAGGCTCCCAACATCAAGGCTTCGCCTTGACCAAAGTTCAAGGTGTCAGAGGTGGCGAAGGTCAACTGGTAGCCAAACGCGATGACCGCGTAAATCATGCCCAGCGCGACGCCACTGTAGATAAGTTGCAGCAGAATTTCCATAAGTGCGCTCTATTTCTTGTTCAATGCTCAATACAGAAAAAAGCACCGTACTGATTTGCGTCTGCAAAACGTACGGTGCTGGGGTACCTAGAAATTACTTCTTGGCAGGCTGCTTGGCAGCCTTGGTGCGAATGTCTGCACCTTTTTTGCGGTCCTCTTCGTAGGCGTACACCACTTTGCCGCCTTTGACTTCACCGAACACAGGAATGTTGGCCGTGATGGCTTCGTGGTCGTCGTGTGTGAATGGCTTGTCATACGTGGTCACCACGCCTTCCACTTTGGCTTGCAAGTTTTCCAGCGCCTCACGCACTTTAGGACCTTCGGTGGAGCCCGCTTGTTTGATGGCGGCAGCCAACAAATAAACCGAGTCATAGCCTTGCGCAGCAGACACGGGGGAGTCGATGCGGTTGTTCTTAGGCTTGAAGGTTTTCAAGTAGCTGTCGATGAAGGCTTTGCGCTTCATGGTGTTGGGCTCTTGAATGAAGGTTTGTGGCATGCGCGCACCTTCACCACCAGGGCCTGCGTTGTCGATGAAGTTGGCCATCGACAAAGTCCAGCTGCCGATCATCGGAACTTTCCAGCCCAACTTGGTCATGCCGTTGGCGATTTGAGCCAACTCTGGGCCAATCGCGTAAGTCAGGATCGCTTCAGCGCCGGCTTCTTTGGCCTTGAGCAACTGCGCGGTCATGTCCACGTCTTTCACGTTGAACTTCTCAACCGCTACAGCCTTCACGCCTTTGGCTGCCAATGCTTTTTCCAAGTCGTCACGACCCAATTGACCGTAGTTGGTGGAGTCAGCAAGAATCGCGACCTTTTTGAAACCACGGCGAGCAATGGCCTCTTCCACAATCATGGGCGCTTGAATGCTGTCATGCGCGGCGTTGCGGAAGATGTAATTGTCTGGGAACTCTGGGGCTTTGAACTGTTGCGTCACAACAGAGCCCGTAGCCACGTTGTTGAACACAGGGATCTTGGCTTCTTGGTAGAAGCGTTGAGAGGCCAACGACACGCCAGTGTTAATAAAGCCGAGGGTGGCAACGACTTGTTCTTTGTTGATCAACTCTTGGGCAATTTGCACGCCACGTTCGTTCTTGGCCTCGTCATCGCGCTCGACCAATTGGAGCTGCTTGCCCAACACGCCGCCCGCTTTGTTGATTTCTGAAGCGGCCAAACGCACGCCATCGCGCATGCTCACGCCCATGGAGGATGAGCCACCGGTGTAGGGGCCCGTCACGCCCACTTTGATGGTGTCAGCGGCAGTGGCCAAACCAGCAGCAAACATCAACGATGCAATCGCGGTCAATTTCAAGGTACGAATCATGGTGTCTCCTAATACGTGAATGAATTCAAAAAATACAAGCGCGATTCTGAGCGTCTTAGACAGTTCTTGCAGCACTTCAAGGTACGTAAAACTACGATTTAGTCACGCCGGAGACTGGTGCTAACCCTAGGATTGGCGCGGTTTGCAAGGGTTTTTGCTGAAAATCTACGAAGCGCCGCTATGATTGACGTTTACGTAAACGTAAATTCACCAACCTTCCGTTTTCCGGAGTACCGCATGTCTGACTTGTCCGCCGAATTCCAAGCCCTTGCCAACTACAAGCCCACGCAAAAAGTGCGCTTCGTCACCGCCGCGTCTTTGTTTGACGGGCATGACGCCGCCATCAACATCATGCGTCGCATCTTGCAAGGCATGGGCGCCGAGGTGATTCACTTGGGTCACAACCGTTCAGTGGACGAGGTGGTGACAGCTGCGCTACAAGAAGACGTCCAAGGCATTGCCATCAGCTCGTACCAAGGTGGCCACGTGGAGTACTTCAAGTACATGGTCGATTTGTTGCGCGAGCGCGGCGGCGAGCACATTCAAGTGTTTGGCGGCGGCGGCGGTGTGATCGTGCCCCCCGAAATTCGTGAGCTGCAAGCCTACGGCGTGACCCGCATTTACAGCCCAGAAGACGGCCAAAAGATGGGCCTGCAAGGCATGATTGGCGAGATGATCATGCGCTGCGACAAAGACTTGTCGGGCTACGCACCCAAGGCTGTGAAAGAGATTCAAGGCCATGACGAGATGGCTTGGCGCAAATTGGCGCAGCTCATCACCGCGCTCGAAAACGAGAAGGCCGATCAAAAAATGGTCGAGGCCGTGCGCAAAGAGTCGTTGAACCACAAAGTGCCCGTGCTCGGCATCACCGGCACTGGCGGTGCGGGCAAGTCGTCGCTGACCGACGAGCTGGTGCGCCGCATCCGTTTGGACCAAGGCGATGCTTTGCGCATTGCCGTGATTTCGATTGACCCCTCACGCCGCAAGAGCGGTGGCGCTTTGCTGGGTGACCGCATTCGCATGAATGCCATCGGCCCATGGAGCAGCGGACAGCGCGTGTTCATGCGCTCACTCGCCACGCGCGACTTCGGCAGCGAAATCAGCGCTGCCTTGCCCGATGTGTTGGCCGCCGCCAAGTGCGCGGGGTTCGATTTGATCATTGTGGAAACCTCGGGCATTGGCCAAGGTGACGCCGCCATCGTGCCGCACGTGGATGTGCCCATGTATGTGATGACGCCTGAATTCGGCGCAGCCAGCCAGCTGGAAAAAATCGACATGCTGGACTTTGCCGAGTTCATCGCCATCAACAAGTTTGACCGCAAAGGCGCCAGCGACGCGCTGCGCGATGTGGCCAAGCAAGTGCAACGCAACAAAGAAGCGTGGCACACACCGACCGAGCAAATGCCTGTGTTCGGCACCATGGCTGCACGCTTCAACGACGACGGCGTGACCGCGCTGTACCAGGCCCTCAAAGGCCGCTTGACCGAGCTGGGCCTGACCTTCAAAGAAGGCCGCTTGCCATTGGTGAACGTGCGCCACAGCAGCAACCAAACACCCGTGGTGCCTGCCGCTCGCACACGCTACTTGGCTGAAATCACCGACACCGTGCGCGGCTACAAAAAGCGCGCACGCACACAAGCCAAACTGGCGCGCGAAATTCAACAACTGCGCGAAGCCGCACGCATGTTGGCCGAAGGCAAACCCGACCGCGCCAAAGCCTCAGAAGCCGCGATTGACTTGGCTGTGAAGCGCGAAGAAAACTTAGGTACAGCAGAGCGCAAGTTGCTGACCCAATGGCCCGACATGCAAGCCGCCTATGCAGGCGACGAGTACGTGGTGAAGATTCGTGACAAAGAGATTCGCACCGCACTCACCACCAAATCCCTCAGCGGCACTGTGATTCGCAAAGTGGCGCTGCCGCAGTACGAAGACCACGGCGAAATCTTGAAGTGGCTCATGCTCGACAACGTGCCCGGCAGCTACCCCTACACCGCTGGTACCTTCGCGTTCAAGCGCGAGGGCGAAGATCCAACCCGTATGTTTGCGGGCGAAGGCGACCCCTTCCGCACCAACCGCCGCTTCAAGCTGGTGAGCGAGGGCATGGATGCCAAGCGCTTGTCCACCGCGTTTGACTCGGTCACGCTCTACGGCAACGACCCAGACCCACGTCCGGACATTTACGGCAAAGTGGGTAACTCGGGCGTGAACGTCGCCACGCTGGACGACATGAAGGTGTTGTACGACGGCTTTGATCTGTGCAACCCCACGACCAGCGTGTCGATGACCATCAATGGTCCAGCGCCTTCTATTCTTGCGATGTTCATGAACACCGCGATCGACCAGAACATCGAGAAGTTCAAAAAGGACAACGGCCGCGATCCGACTGAAACTGAAACCGCCAAGATCAAAGAATGGGTCATGCAAAACGTGCGCGGCACGGTGCAAGCCGATATCTTGAAAGAAGACCAAGGCCAAAACACTTGCCTCTTCAGCACCGAGTTTTCATTGAAAGTGATGGGCGACATCGCCCAATACTTTGTGCACAACCAAGTGCGCAACTTCTACAGCGTGTCCATCAGCGGTTATCACATCGCCGAAGCCGGCGCCAACCCGATTTCGCAATTGGCATTCACGCTCTCCAACGGTTTCACCTTTGTGGAAGCCTACTTGGCACGCGGCATGCACATTGATGACTTCGCGCCAAACCTGAGCTTCTTCTTCAGCAACGGCATGGACCCCGAGTACACCGTGATGGGACGTGTGGCACGTCGCATCTGGGCCGTGGCGATGAAAGAAAAATACGGCGCGAATGAGCGTTCGCAGAAACTCAAATATCACATCCAAACTTCTGGCCGTTCCTTGCACGCGCAAGAGATTCAGTTCAACGACATCCGCACCACGCTGCAAGCGCTGATTGCGATTTACGACAACTGCAACAGCTTGCACACCAACGCGTTTGACGAAGCCATCACCACGCCCACCGAAGACTCGGTGCGTCGCGCCATGGCGATTCAGCTCATCATCAACCGCGAGTGGGGCTTGGCCAAAAACGAAAACCCCAACCAAGGCGCGTTCATCATCGAAGAGCTCACCGAGTTGGTGGAAGAAGCCGTGCTGGCCGAGTTCGAACGCATTGCCGAGCGCGGTGGTGTGTTGGGCGCGATGGAAACCGGCTACCAACGCGGCAAGATTCAAGACGAATCGATGACCTACGAAATGCTCAAGCACACCGGCGAGCTGCCCATCATCGGCGTCAACACCTTCCGCAACCCGCACGGCGAACAGGTGATGGACAAGCTCGAACTGGCCCGCTCTACCGAAGAAGAAAAGCAAAGCCAGTTGAACCGCTTGAACGACTTCCACACGCGCCACAAAGACGCGGCCGCAGTGCAACTCAAACGTCTGCAGCAAGCCGTCATCGACAACGCCAACGTGTTTGAGGTGTTGATGGATGCGGTGCGTGTGTGTTCACTCGGACAAATCACCAACGCTTTGTTTGAAGTGGGTGGTCAGTACCGTCGCAACATGTAATCGGTAATATCGGGGGATGAGCATTCGTCCCCCCTTCACCGCCCCCACCCGTCACGCCGATGCCGACAGTGCCCTTGCCCAAGTGCAAGCGCTTTACCAAACCAGCCTCGACCACTTGCGACTCGCCATGCGCGAGTTTGTGGCGGGCAAGCAGTTTGAGCAACGTGTGCGGGCGTTCTATCCGTTTGTGCGCATCCACACCAAAACGGGGGCGCTGCAAGCCAACAGCGATGGTGGCAGTTTGAGTTACGGCTTTGTGGCAGAGCCCGGCCGCTACGAAACCACCCTCACCCGCCCCGATTTGTTTGCGGCGTATTACCGCGAGCAATTCCGCTTGCTGTTGCAAAACCACGGTGGCACGCTGGAGGTCGGCGTGAGCCACCAGCCCATCCCCGTGCACTTCTCGTTCGCCGAGAACGACCATGTGGAAGGTGAGATGAGCGCCGAGCGACGCCAACTCATGCGCGAGGTGTTTGACCTGCCCGACCTCACTGCCATGGACGACGGCATTGCCAACGGCACGTTCGAGGCCAAGCCCAATGAGCCGCAGCCTTTGTCGCTGTTCACTGCCGCGCGCATGGACTATTCGTTGCAGCGCCTGCGCCACTACAGCGGCACCAGCCCTGAGCATTTTCAGAACTACGTGCTGTTCACCAACTACCAGTTCTACATCGACGAGTTTGTGCGCTTGGGCCATGAAGCAATGCAAGACCCCCACAGCGAATACATCGCGTTTGTGGAGCCTGGCAACGTGGTCACGCGCCGCGTGGGCTTAGCAGCAGAGGCCAACGACGCACTGGGCAAAGTGCCACCGCGCTTGCCGCAAATGCCCGGCTACCACTTGGTGCGCCCAGACCACACCGGCATCACCATGGTGAACATTGGCGTGGGCCCTGCCAACGCCAAAAACATCACCGACCACATCGCCGTGCTGCGTCCCCATGCATGGCTGATGCTGGGCCACTGCGCGGGCTTGCGCAACACCCAGCAGCTGGGCGACTACGTACTGGCCCATGGCTATGTGCGCGAAGACCATGTGCTGGACGAAGAGCTGCCGCTGTGGGTGCCCATCCCCGCACTGGCCGAGATTCAAGTCGCGCTAGAGCAAGCGGTGAAAGACGTGACGCAATGCCAAGGCGCCGAGCTCAAACGCATCTTGCGCACAGGTACGGTAGCCAGCACCGACAACCGCAACTGGGAACTGTTGCCAGACAACACCCCGCAACGCCGCTTCAGCCAAAGCCGTGCGGTGGCGCTCGACATGGAAAGCGCCACGATTGCCGCCAACGGCTTTCGGTTTCGTGTGCCCTACGGCACGCTGCTGTGCGTGAGCGACAAACCGCTGCACGGCGAAATTAAACTGCCCGGAATGGCCAACCACTTTTACCGCGAACGTGTGGACCAACACTTGCGCATCGGCATGCGCGCCATTGAGTTGCTGCGCCAGCAAGGGCCAGCGCAACTGCACAGCCGCAAGTTACGCAGCTTTGCTGAGGTGGCGTTTCAGTAAGCCACACACCACGCGCTTGCGCGACAAGCTCACAAAAAGAAACCGCCTCAGCAGAGGCGGTTTTTACTTGTGCTGGGCCTTGCGTTTAAGCATGCGCGGCATCGCCCATCTTCTCGCCCAAACGCACACCTTGTGCGGCTTGCCAAGCGGGGTTCAATGCAATGGTGTTCTTAGGCCACAGCAACACCACGGTAGAGCCCAACAAGAAGCGTCCCATTTCGTCGCCTTGCTTCAAGCTCAGGTCTTGGTCGTCATACGTCCACTCGCGCACCGTGCCAGGGCGAGGTGGATTGACCACGCCATGCCATGGGGTGGCCATGCTGCCCACAATGGTGGCGCCGACCAGCACCAACACGTATTGCTGAGGTGTTTCACCTGAAGCAGCTGGCATGTCGAACACGCACACCACACGCTCGTTGCGCGCAAACAAACCAGGCACGCCGCGTGCAGTCGCGGGGTTGACCGAGAACAAATCACCCGGCACATGAATCATGCGACGCAAACGGCCCGCGCTGGGCATGTGGATGCGGTGGTAGTCCTTGGGGCTGAGGTAAATGGTGGCGAACTCGCCATCTTGGAACTGCGCTGCCAGCGTGGCATCACCGCCCACCAGCGCTTGCGTGCTGTAACTGTGGCCTTTGGCTTGAAACACTTGGTCGCCGTCGATGTGGCCCAGCTGGCTGATGGCCCCGTCGACGGGGCACACAAACGCGGCATCGGCCAAGGGGCGCGCACCGGGCTTTAAGGCACGGGTGAAGAAGTCGTTGAAGCAGGCGTATTGCGTGATGTCGGGCTGCGCAGCCTCGTCCATATTCACTTGGTACTTGCCAACAAACCACTTGATCAGGGCATGCGTCCATTTGCCACAACGCGCACGCGCCACAGCGCCTGCAAATTGTGTGAGCAACTGTTTGGGTATCACGTATTGGGAGAGAACAAATAAGGTGTCGGACACAGTCAAGCCTTGTCAAAAGTTGCAAAGATTTTAGGCGCTCCACCAAGCACTCAAGAATCACACTTACGGGTTACGAGGCAGCCGCTCGCAGGCACAATCGAACGCATGAGCACCCCACTTTTCGAATGCAACCACCTTCTCAAACGCTACGGTGACAACACTGTGGTGAACGATGTGTCTTTCAGCATCGCACCCGGCGAATGTTTGGGCGTCATTGGCCCCAACGGCGCAGGCAAAACCACCACGCTGCGCATGTGCCTTGGCCTCGCGCAACCCGATGGCGGCAACATCAAAGCGTTTGGTTTGTCCATGCCCGATGACGCGCTGGCCATCAAAGCACGCTTAGGTGTGGTGAGCCAGTTCGACACACTCGACCCCGACTTCACCTGCGCCGAAAACCTGATGGTGTTTGGCCGTTACTTCGGGATGAAGAAGGCCGACATACAAGCGCGCATTCCGCAACTGCTGGAGTTTGCCGCGCTCTCGCACAAAGCCAATGCCAAGCCCGGCGAGTTGTCGGGCGGCATGAAGCGCCGACTTAGCTTGGCCCGCGCCCTGATCAACAACCCCGACTTGTTGCTGCTCGACGAGCCCACCACGGGCCTAGACCCGCAAGCCCGCCACCTGATGTGGGAGCGTTTGCAGCAGCTCTTGCAACAAGGCAAGTCGATTTTGCTGACCACCCATTTCATGGACGAGGCCGAGCGTTTGTGTAACCGTCTGTTGGTGCTGGACCATGGCAAAAAAATTGCCGAAGGCACACCGCGTGATTTGATCGCCCAGCACCTTGAACCCGATGTGGTGGAGGTGTATGGCAGTGGCGCGCTGGCCTTGGTGGACAGCCCCATTGCGGCCTTGGCACAACGTGTGGAGACCAGCGGTGAAACGGTGTTTTTCTACACGCAAGATGCCGCACAGTTGCTGCAAGCGCTCAGCGCCCACGCGGGCCTGCGTACGCTGCACCGCCCTGCCAATTTGGAAGATTTGTTTTTAAAAATGACCGGACGCCAAATCCGTGAGGAAGGCTAAGCGCGATGAATACCTATTTCCGTTTCTGGCCCGTCTTCTTGCGCAACCTCTTGGTGTGGCGCAAGCTCGCCATCCCCAGCCTCGTGGCCAACATTGCCGAACCTTTGATGTGGCTGGTGGCCTTTGGCTACGGCTTGGGCGCACTGGTGGGCGATGTCACGCTAGGCACAGACAAAGTGCCGTACATCTTGTTCTTGGCCAGCGGCTCCATCTGCATGAGCGCCATGAACGCGGCCACGTTTGAGGCGTTGTACTCGGCCTTCTCGCGCATGCATGTGCAAAAAACATGGGACGGCATCTTGAACGCACCCATGCGTTTGGACGATGTGCTGTTGGCTGAAATGCTGTGGGCGGCCTTCAAATCGCTGTTCACCATCACCGCCATCTTGGGCGTGATGTTTGCGCTGGGCATCACCCAAAGCTGGAAGCTCCTAGCTGCATGGCCCATTCTGTTGTTCGTCGGCATCACCTTCAGCTGCATTGCGCTCATCTTCAATGCACTGGCCAAAGGCTACGACTTCTTCACGTATTACTTCACCCTGTTCCTCACGCCCATGATGTTCTTGAGCGGCGTGTTCTTTCCGCGCGACCAACTGCCAGGCATCGTGCGCGACATTTCTGCTTGGCTGCCGCTGACCCAAGCCATCGCCTTGGTGCGCCCCTTGTTTCTAGACCAATGGCCCGCTGATGCAGCCTTGCACCTTGGCGTTTTAGCCGTCTACACCGTGGTCGCCTGGAAGATTGCGCTGCACCTGACGAAGAAACGTTTCCGAACCTGATACAGAGGCAGACGGCACGAGCAACGCAAAGTGCCGAGACAGACACTCGCAGGTGAATGGGCTTGGGGCGGCTGACGATTTCTGGTACTCCAGCATGAGGAAGCCGCCCCAAGCCCATTCGCCGGAGCAAACAAAAAAAACACAGGCGACAAGATATTGACCAACGTCAGCCAAACGCAATCCATCCCCCGCTAATATTGAAGTTTTGATTCAACCCAAACACAAGGATTTCCCAATGAGCAGCATTCAAACCGTAGGCATCATCGGCGCCGGCACCATGGGCAACGGCATTGCACAAGCCTGTGCCGTGTCTGGCGTGAACGTGGTGATGGTCGACATCTCTGAAGCGGCCGTGGCCAAAGGCCTCGCCACCGTATCAGGCAGCTTGGACCGCTTGATCAAGAAAGAAAAAATCACCGAAGCCGACAAAGCCGCTGCCTTGTCACGCATCCAAACCAGCACCAGCTACGACGACCTCAAAGGCGCAGAGCTGGTCATTGAAGCTGCCACCGAGAACTACGACCTCAAGGTCAAAATCGTCAAACAACTCGACGGCATGTTGGCCCCCGAAGCCATCATCGCGTCGAACACCTCATCGATCTCCATCACCAAGCTGGCCGCCGTCACCACCCGTGCCGACCGCTTCATTGGCATGCATTTTTTCAACCCCGTGCCCATGATGGCGCTGGTGGAAATCATCCGTGGCTTGCAAACCTCCGACGCCACGCACGCCGCTGTGCACGACCTGTCCACACGTTTGGGCAAGAGCCCCATCACCGTCAAGAACGCACCCGGCTTTGTGGTCAACCGCATCTTGGTGCCCATGATCAACGAAGCTTTCTTTGTATTGGCAGAAGGCGTGGCCTCGGCCAAAGACATCGACGCTGGCATGATGCTTGGCTGCAACCAACCCATCGGCCCTTTGGCGTTGGCCGACATGATTGGCTTGGATGTGTGCTTGGCCGTGATGGAGGTGTACTTGCAAGAGTTTGGCGATAGCAAATACCGCGCATGCCCCTTGCTCAAAGAGATGGTCGCGGCAGGCCACTTGGGCCGCAAGACAGGCCGCGGCGTTTACTCGTATTAAGCGACGCGCCCCAGTCACGGCGCACGCGTTGACATGAAGTACGCCCTGCTCTCCGACATCCATAGCAACTTGCACGCGCTCGACGCGTGCTTGGCGCATGCGCAAACGCAGGGTGTTGAGCGCATTGCCATCTTGGGTGATTTGGTGAGCTATGGCGCCTTTCCTGCCGAGGTGGTGGCACGTTGCCAAAAGCTGCAGCAAGACGGTGCCATCGTGCTGCGTGGCAATCACGAAGAATTGATTCAAACGCACAACATCAACTCGGCTAACCCCAACCCTTCGTTGGGCAGTCAAACGGCTGAATGGACGCACGACCAGCTGTCGCCCGCGCAGCGCTTTTGGTTAGAAATCTTGCCACTCACCGCGCAGGTCGACCAAATGTTGTTGGTTCATGCCAGCGCCGATGCGCCTGAACGTTGGCGTTATGTGGAAGACGAACGCACTGCAGGCCTAAGCCTAGATGCCGCGTGCGCCCACCCCGATGTGCGCTATGTGTTTGGTGGCCATGTGCACCACCAATCGTTGTACTACCGAGGCACGGGCCGCCAGTTGATGGCGTTCAAGCCTACGTCTGGCGTGCCCATTCCCACGCCCAAACACCGCCAGTGGATTGCCACCATTGGCTCAGTGGGTCAGCCGCGCGATGGCAACCCACGCGCCATGTACGCCGTGTTTGACAGCACGGCCGGCAAACTCACCTTCCACCGCGTGGCCTATGACCACCGCGCTGCGGCACGCGCCGTGCGCGACGCTGGCTTGCCAGAGTTCTTCGCGCAACGCTTGGAGACCGGGAAGTGAAACGCCTAGAAGCGGGCACCGAGCTGGACGGGTTCCGCATCGGCGCTTGTTTGCATGCGGGCGGCATGGCGCACATTTATGAAGTGACGTACGCCGATGAGCGACCCGCACCGTTTGGCATGGTGATGAAGGTGCCGCGCATGACGGCAGGCGATGGTGCTGAAAACATTGTGGGCTTCGAGGTGGAGCATCAAATCTTGCAAGTGCTGCACGGCACGCACGTGCCACGCTTTGTGGCAGCAGGCGATTTGGTGAACATGCCCTACTTGGTGATGGAGCATGTGCCGGGTCAAACCTTGCAACAAGTGCTGGATGCACACACGCACAACCGCACGCGAGCAAAGGTCACCGACATGGCGCGCTTGGGCGCAGCCATCGCCCGCGCCGCCCACAGCCTGCACCAACAAAACACCTGCCACCTCGACATCAAACCTGCCAACGTGCTGCTGCACCCAGACGGCCACGCCGTGCTGCTGGATTTTGGTTTGTCGTGCCACGCGCACTACCCCGACTTGCTGGCCGAAGAGCTGCGCAAAGCCGTGGGCTCACCCGCGTGGATTGCACCCGAGCAAGTGGTAGGCGTGCGCGGTGACCCGCGCAGCGACATCTTTGCCATTGGCGTCATGCTGTACGAACTGGCCACGGGTGAATTGCCCTTTGGCAACCCACAAACCAACGGCGGCATGCGTCAGCGTTTGTGGATGGACCCCACGCCACCGCGCCGCTTGCGCGACGACTTGCCCGAGTGGTTTCAAGAAGTGGTGTTGCGTTGCCTAGAGCCCGAAGCGGCCAAGCGCTACCCATCGGCCGCGCATTTGGCGTTTGACCTAGAGCATCCTGAACAGATCAAGGTCACCAAGCGCGGCAAGCAAGTGCTTGGCACGCCGTTCTTCACGCACTTCAAACGTTGGCTCAAAGCGGCAGGCATGCATTACCAGCCAAGCCCCCTGCCATCGCAGCAAATTGATGAAGTCCCCATCGTCATGGTGGCTGTGCCAAACCATGAGGCCAGCGATGCGACGTTGTATTCGCTGCGTCAGTCCGTGGCGCGCTCTTTAGGTTTGCGCCCCGGCGCACGCCTGGCGGTGGTGACTGTGATTTCGCCCAACCTCAGCAGCACGTCCGAGCACGACAAGAGCGAAACCACCTTGCACCGCCAATACCGCACCATGTTGCAGCAGTGGGCGCAGCCGCTGGATTTGAGCGAGCACCAAACTTCGTACCACGTGCTGGAAGCGAGCGATACTGCCAACGCCATCGTGCGCTACGCCGAAGGCAACAACGTGAGCATCATCGTCATGGGGGCGGCCACGCGTGGTTTACAGATGCAGCGCTTTGTGGCCACTGTGCCGATCAAGGTGGCGATGGAAGCGCCCTGCACCGTGATTTTGGTCAAACAGACGCTGCCGTTTGAGCGCCTGAACAGCTAAACCAACCGCTCATGAAAAAGCCACCCGAAGGTGGCTTTTGTTTTTATCGCAAGCCCAGTTGTGGGCTTAGTCAGCGTACACGCCAGCCGCCTGAATGATCGGGCCCCACTTGGCGATTTCAGCCGCCACAAACTTCTTGTGCTCAGCGCCATCGGTGCGCTTGTCGGTCACGACCACAGCGCCCAAGCCTTGTTGCTTCTTGAGGAACTCGGGGTCCTTCAACGCCACCTTCAACGCCTTGTTGATCTTCGCGGTCACCTCAGCAGGCGTGCCTTTAGGGGCATACAAACCGTGCCAAATGGTGACTTCAAAACCCTTGAGGCCTGACTCGTCCAAAGTCGGCAAATGCTTCAAGGCAGGCGTGGTCAAACGCTTGGTGGTGGTGACAGCGAAAGCCTTGACAGTTTTGGCTTCGATTTGGCTGGTGGTGTTGGTGGTTTGGTCACACAGCAAATCGATTTGGCCGCCCATCAAGTCATTCATCGCGGGTGCCGTGCCTTTGTAAGGCACTGTTGTCATGTCGATCTTGAGTGCGTTTTGGAACAACAAGCCGCACAGGTGTGAGGCGGCGCCCAAACCGGCGTTACCCAAATTGACGGAGCCTTTGTTTTGTGCGATCCAAGCTTGCAACTCTTTGTAGTTGGTCGCAGGCAAAGTGGGACGACCGATCAAGGTCATGGGCACTTCGTTGACCATGCCCAAGTACTCGAAATCTTCGGTGGTGTTGTAAGGCATCTTGCGATACAAAGCAGGCGATGTGGCCATGCCGATGTGGTGCAACAGAATCGTGTGACCGTCTTGTGGGGCTTTGGCAACCTTGTTGGCGCCAATCGTGCCGCCTGCGCCTGCCACGTTTTCGACCACCACGTTGGCGCCCAAAGGCTTGCGCAAAGCTTCTGCCAAATCACGCGCAACACGGTCAGTGGGACCACCTGCCGTGAACGGCACAACGATGGTGACAGGCTTGTCTTTGATTGGGAAATCGGCCGCTTGTACGCCAGAGCTGAGCGCGGCCACAGCCAACAAACTCAACGTGAACAGTTTCTTCATGAAGCACTCCTTGTAGATACTTTCATGTTAAGACATTTATGACAGATTTGTAATCTGCGAAATCACGTACACACTTGAGGCAGATCAAAAAGACCTGCTCAATACATCACTGGTAAGAGCGCGCGTCTTCAATCACTTTGCCGTCGTTGGGCAAACTGCCCACAGCGACCAAGGTCACATCGGCACGCAGCTTGGTGATGTCGCGCACGGCGTCACCAATTTTTTGTACCAAGCCTTCGGCCTCGGCAGCTTCAACCTTCAACGACATTTGGTCGTTGGCCATTTCGCCCGTCACCACCAAGCGCGCACGTTTGATTTCGGGGAAACGTTTGACCACTTCAGCCACTTGGCCTGGATGCACAAACATGCCGCGCACTTTGGTGGTTTGGTCGGCACGACCCATCCAACCTTTGATGCGCACATTGGTGCGACCTGTTGGGCACTGTCCAGGCAGCACAGCCGACAAATCACCCGTGCCAAAGCGAATGAGGGGGTAATCGGTATTGAGCGTGCTGATGACAAGCTCACCCACCTCGCCTTCGGGCACGGGGTCGCCGGTGCCAGGACGTACGATCTCGACGATCACACCTTCGTCCAACACCAAGCCTTCGCGGGCTTCGGTTTCATACGCAATCAAACCGAGGTCGGCCGTGGCATAGCACTGATAGCCCGCAATGCCGCGCTCGGCCAACCAATCGCGCAAGCTGGGTGGAAAAGCTTCGCCTGACACCAAGGCTTTGGTGACCGTGGGCAACTTCACGCCCATCTCGGCTGCTTTTTCCACAATGATTTTCAAGAAGCTAGGCGTGCCGATGTAGCCCGCAGGCTTCAACTCAGCCATGGCGCCCACTTGCTGTTCGGTCTGGCCTGTGCCGCCCGCAAACACGGTGCAACCAATGGCGTGTGCGCCGGTTTCCATCATCGAGCCCGCAGGCGTGAAGTGGTAGCTGAAGCAGTTGTGTGCAAGCTCGCCCGCGCGGAAGCCTGCGGCGTAAATGGCACGGGCCATGCGCCAATAGTCAGCGCGTGCGCCTTCGGGTTCGTAAATGGTGCCGGGGCTGGCAAACACGCGCGGCATGGCTTTGCCAAAACCAATCGCGGAGAAACCGCCAAACACATTGGTGGCGCGTTGTTCTTGTTGCTGCGCCAACAACTCGTATTTACGAATCACAGGCAACTTGGCCAGTGCTTCGCGGTTGTTGATGCTGGCAGCGTTGACGCCCGCCAAAGATTTGGCAAATGCAGGTGAGTTCTTTTGTGCATGCGCCACTTGTGCAGGCAGCGCGGCCATGAGCGCAGCCTCGCGATCAGCGGAGTTGCGGGTTTCGAGCGCGTCGTAATGTTTGGACATGTGCGAGCCCCTTCTTATGCCAACCAACGCTTGCGGCGCTTGTAGCTCTTGGCATCTTTGAAGCTCTTGCGTTCGCCACCGCCCATGCCGAGGTAGAACTCTTTCACGTCTTCGTTGTTGGCCAAGTCCGAAGCGGCACCGTCCATCACGATGCGACCCGACTCCATGATGTAACCATAGTCGGCGTACTTCAACGCCATGTTGGTGTTTTGTTCGGCGATGAGGAAGGTGACTTTTTCTTTGTCGTTCAAGTCTTTGACGATGTTGAACACCTCTTCCACAATTTGTGGCGCCAAACCCATCGAAGGCTCGTCCAACAACACCATGTTGGGGTTGGACATCAACGCACGGCCAATGGCACACATTTGCTGCTCACCACCTGAGGTGTAAGCGGCTTGCGAGGTGCGGCGTGTTTTCAAACGTGGGAAGTAGTTGTAGACCTTCTCCAAGTTGGCTTCAATCTCTCCTTTGCTGGTGCGGGTGTAGCTGCCCGTCAGCAAGTTTTCTTCGATGGTCAAGTGGGCGAAGCAGTGACGCCCCTCCATTACTTGCACCACACCGCGCTTGACCAAATCAGCGGGCGTGAGGTTTTCGATGCGCTCGCCGCGAAACTCAATGCTGCCCTTGGTCACCTCACCGCGCTCGCCTTGCAGCAAGTTCGAGATGGCGCGCAAGGTGGTGGTTTTGCCAGCGCCGTTGCCACCTAGCAAAGACACGATGCTGCCTTCTGGCACGCTGAGCGAAACGCCCTTGAGCACCAAGATGACGTGGTTGTAAATGACTTCAATGCCATTGACGTTGAGAACGATGTTGTTGGCGCTCATAACTTACCTTGCTAAAAAAACGTTGTTGGGTTGGACCAAACCGCAAGCCCCTTGGGAGCCTGTGGTTTGGTGGCTCGTGAGAGCCACCAAACTGTCACAGCGTGACGGCCCTCAAATTACAGCTGGCAATCTGCGGCGCTACGACGCTGGATTTTTTTCTCAGCAGCGTATTTGTCAGCAGCAGCTTTCACCATGGGCTTCATGATTTGTTCGTCGGCTTGGTACCAATCAGAGGACCAAACGAACTTAGAACCATCCCATGTGTGCATGCGTGTCCATGCGCTACCCATGTGGTCTTGGCAGCTGGTCGACAAAGGACGGAGCACGCCTTTGAAGCCCAAGGTGTCCAACTTGGCTTGCGTCAAGTTCAAGTTTTCATAACCCCAACGTGCTTGCTCGCCGGTCATGACCTTGCCTTTGCCGAAACGCTCTTGCGCTGCGCGAACACCTTCAATGCCGTACATCGCGGCTTGCACGCCACGCATGTAAAGCACGTCGCCCACTTCTTCAGCAGGGCCTGTGCCTTGCTTTTTGCCGTGTACTTTGGCGAGGATTTCTTTCACAACATCAGACTTCTTTTCTGCGCCGTGTTGCATCATCACCGCGGTGTAGCCTTTGGCACCTTGGCCCACGTCTTTGACGTCTGGCTCAGCACCCGCCCACCACACGCCATACATTTTTTCGCGTGGGTAGCCTGTGGCTTGCGCTTCTTTCAAAGCGGTGGAGTTCATCACGCCCCAACCCCAGTTGACAACGTAGTCAGGGCGGCTTTGGCGAATTTGCAACCATGTTGACTTTTGCTCAACGCCTGGATGCGTCACGGGCAACAAGCTCAGTTGGAAGCCGTGCAAAGCAGCGCGCTCTTGCAACATGGGGATGGCTTCTTTGCCGAATGGGCTGTCGTGGTACATCAACGCGATCTTTTTGCCCTTGAGTTTGTCAAGGCCGCCTTCGCGCTTGCCGATGTCTTGGATGATGGTGTCAGCAGCCACCCAATAGGTGCCAGCCAACGGGAAGTTCCACTTGAACACGCCACCGTCTTGTGACTCACTGCGGCCCAAGCCGGGTGTCAACACGGGGATCTTGTCGATCGGTGCTTTTTCAGTCAGCGCAAAGGTGATGCCTGTGGACAAAGGTTGGAACACGGTGGCGCCGCCGTTCTTACCCTTCAAGCGCTCGTAGCACTCCACACCACGGTCTGTGGCGTACGCGGTTTCACACTCTTCGTAAATGACCTTGACACCGTTGATACCACCACGCTCGTTGGTGAGCTTGAGGTAGTCCACAAAGCCGTTCGCAAAAGGAATGCCGTTCGGTGCGTAGGCACCTGTGCGGTACACCAGCGCAGGGAAAAACTGCTCTTTGGCTTGTGCTGCCGCTTGCGTGCTCACCAAGCTACCGGTGATGGCCGCGGCGACCAAGGTCACGGCGGTTGTGATTTGACGAAACTTCATGGGTTGTCTCCTGTTAAAAGTTTTTTAGAGGTCAAGAAAATCAATGAGGGAAAGGCCACAGGCGAAGCTTTTGTTTGGCAATCGACCACAGCTTGGCCAAGCCATGTGGCTCAACAATCAGGAACCAAACAATCAGCGCACCAAAGACCATGGACTCCACGTGCGACACCGTAGCGGTCGAGATACCGATACCAAACACCTCGCCAAACACGGGCAAGAACTGGTTCAAGAAAATGGGCAAGACCACGATGAAGGCGGCACCAAAGAAGCTGCCCATGATGGAGCCCATGCCGCCGATGATGACCATGAACAGCAACTGGAAGCTGCGGTCAATCGAGAACGCAGCCGGCTCCCACGAACCTAGGTGAATAAAGCCCCACAACGCACCCGCCACGCCCACGATGAATGAGCTCACCGCGAAAGCACTGAGCTTGGCGTAAACAGGGCGAATGCCAATCACGGCAGCGGCCACGTCCATGTCGCGAATGGCCATCCACTCACGACCGATGGCTGAGCGAACCAAGTTTTTAGCGAGCAAGCCAAAGACCACGAGGAACGACAGGCAAAACAAATACTTTTCGACAGGGGTGCCCACAGGCAAGCCCATCACGCTCAAGTTCGACACCGAGACCGAGCCTGATGCGTTGTTGTTGGTGAACCAACTGATGCGCAGGAATGCCCAGTCGCAAAAGAACTGTGCAGCCAAAGTCGCGACCGCCAAGTACAAGCCTTTCACACGCAAGCTGGGAATCCCGAAAAAGATACCCACCAGCGTGGCAAAGAAACCACCCGACAGCAAGGCCAAGATGAGCGGTACACCCTCAATGCGGATGTAGGTGTTGTAGGCCATGTAGGCACCCACCGCCATGAAGGCGCCTGAGCCCAATGAAATCTGACCGCAGTAGCCCACCAAGATGTTCACCCCCAACGCCGCCAACGACAGGATGAGGAAGGGAATCAAAATAGCGCGGTACATGTACTCATCGACCATCGCAGGAATGCCGATGAAGGCGAATGCGATGAGCGCAAGAATCACCCAGCGGTCTTGTGCAATCGGGAAGATCTGTTGATCTGCGCGATAGCTGGTTTTGAATTGACCGTTTTCTCTGTAAAACATTTCTTTTTCTCCTTACACGCGGTCAATGATTTTTTCGCCGAACAAACCTTGTGGACGGAACAACAAGAAGACCAAGGCCAACACATAGGCAAACCAAATCTCAATGCCGCCACCCACCATGGGGCCGACATACACCTCAGAGAGTTTTTCTCCGACGCCGATGATCAAGCCGCCAATGATGGCGCCAGGCACCGAGGTCAAACCGCCCAAAATAATCACAGGCAAGGCACGCAAAGCCACGGTGGTCAGCGAGAACTGAACCCCCATCTTGGAGCCCCAAATGATGCCGGCGACCAACGCCGTCAAACCAGCCACAAACCACACGATGACCCAAATGCGGTTGAGCGGAATACCAATCGACTGAGCGGCTTGGTGGTCGTCAGCCACAGCACGCAGTGCGCGGCCGGTGGTGGTTTTTTGGAAGAACATCGACAACACGAACACCAGCAAAGCGGCAATGCATGCGGCATACACGTCTTCGAGGTTGATCATGACGCCGCCTTCAAAGACCGAGTCAAGCAAGAACACGGGGTCTTTGGGCATGCCCACATCAATCTTGTAGATGTCGCTGCCAAAGATGCCTTGTCCCAAACCGTCCAAGAAGTAGGTGATGCCCAAGGTGGCCATCAACAAGGTCACGCCTTCTTGGTTGACCAAGTGGCGCAACACCAAGCGCTCGATCGTCCAAGCCAACACAAACATGCAAGCGCCAGCCAACACAAAGGCAATCACGTTGGCCAAGAACTGGCTGTCGATGCCGAGCCAGCCAGGCACCCACTCGGAAAAACGAGCCATGGCCAGCGCCGCAAACAACACCATCGCGCCTTGCGCAAAGTTGAAAACGCCTGAGGCTTTGAAAATCAAGACAAAGCCAAGTGCGACCAACGAATACAACATGCCGGCCATCAGGCCGCCGAAAAGGGCTTCTAGAAAAAATGCCATGTTCTTGTCCTTAGTGTGAAGTGCCGAGGTAAGCGCTGATGACTTCCTCGTTGTTGCGCACCTCATCGGGGGTGCCATCGCCAATCTTTTTGCCGTAGTCGAGCACGACCACACGGTCAGAAATGTCCATCACCACACCCATGTCGTGCTCAATCAACACGATGGTGGTGCCGAACTCTTCGTTCACATCCAAAATGAAGCGACACATGTCTTGTTTCTCTTCGACGTTCATGCCGGCCATGGGTTCGTCGAGCAGCAACACTTGTGGCTCCATCGCCAAGGCACGGCCTAAGTCGACGCGTTTTTGCAAACCGTAGGGCAGCTGACCCACAGGCGTTTTGCGGTGCGCTTGAATTTCCAAAAAGTCGATGATGTGTTCGACCTTTTCGCGATGCTCTTCTTCCTCGCGTTGCGCGGGGCCGATGCGCAAGGCCTGCATGAACAGGTTGCTTTTGATACGCAGGTTGCGGCCCGTCATGATGTTGTCAATCACGCTCATGCCTTTGAACAAGGCCAAGTTTTGGAAGGTGCGCGCAATGCCCATGGTGGCCACTTGGTGGCTGTCCATGTGGTCGAAGGTTTGACCGCGGAAAGTGATCGAACCTTCCGAAGGCGTGTACACCCCGTTGATGCAGTTGAGCATGGAGCTCTTGCCCGCACCGTTGGGGCCAATGATGGCGCGCACTTCGTGCTCGCGCACGTTGAAGGAAATGTCGGTCAGCGCCTTGACGCCACCGAAACGCAAACTGATGTTTTTGACGTCGAGGATGACGTCGCCGATTTTCTTGCTCATGCTGCTTTCCCCACAGGCGCGAAGGTTTTGGCGTCAGACAGTTTGAGCGTGGCGCTCACGCTGCCGGTGCGACCGTCTTCAAACTTCACCACGGTTTCAATGAATTGCTCGGTGGCGCCGTTGTACAGGGCGCCCACCAAGGCGTCGTATTTTTCGGCGATGAAGCCGCGACGCACTTTGTTGGTACGGGTGAGTTCGCCGTCGTCGGCATCGAGTTCTTTGTGCAACACGAGGAAGCGGCTCACTTGGCTACCAGCCAAGAGTTCGTCAGCAGCGAGATCAGCATTGACCTTCTCGACGCACTCTTTGATCAACTGATACACCTCAGGCTTTTGCGCCAAATCGGTGTAGCCGGCGTAAGGCAGGTTTTGACGTTCAGCCCAGTTACCCACGGCTTCCATGTCGATGTTGATCATCACGCACACTTTTTCGCGTTGGTCGCCGTAGGCCACCACTTCTTTGATGTGCGGGAAAAACTTAAGTTTGTTCTCGACGTACTTGGGCGCAAACATGGCGCCGTCGTTGCTGCCGCCTTTGATGCGGCCCACGTCTTTGACACGGTCGATGATTTTCAAATGGCCATGCGCATCCAAGAAGCCCGCATCGCTGGTGTGGTACCAACCGTCAGCGGTCAACACTTCAGCGGTGGCTGCGTCGTTTTTGTAATAGCCCTTGAGCAAGCCTGGCGACTTGACCAAGATTTCGCCGTTGTCGGCGACTTTGATTTCAACGCCTGCACAAGGTACGCCCACAGTGTCAGCGCGTGCTTCGTGGTCGGGCTGCAAGCAGACGAACACGGCGGTTTCGGTGGAGCCATAGAGCTGCTTCAAGTTGACACCGATGGAACGGTAGAAGCTGAACAAATCGGGACCAATCGCCTCACCGGCGGTGTAGGCCACGCGCACGCGGCTCATGCCGAGGTTGTTGCGCAACGGGCCATACACAAAGAAATTGCCCAAGGTGTAAAGCACTTCGCCTACCAAACCAATCGATTTGCCATCCATCTTGGTGGGGCCGTATTTGCGGGCCACGTCCATGAAGTAATGGAACATGTTGCGCTTGATGGCGCCAGCGTCTTCCATGCGAATCATCACGCTGGTGAGCAAGCCTTCAAACACGCGGGGTGGCGCGAAGTAGTAAGTGGGGCCGACTTCTTTCAAGTCGATGGTGACGGTGGCGGCTGACTCGGGGCAGTTCACCACATAGCCGCAATACAACCACTGGGCGTAGCTGAAAATGTTTTGGCCAATCCAAGCGGGTGGCAAATACGCCAACACATCTTCGTGCGAAGTGAGCTTGTCAAACAAGGCGCCTGCCTCGGCACGGTTGATGAGCGAGTTGTGTGTGTGCACCACGCCTTTGGGATTGCCCGTGGTGCCCGAGGTGAAGAACATCGCGCCCACGTCGTCGGTGTGTGCCTTCTCCACTTCGTCTAAATAGAAGCCTGGGTGTTGCTTAGCAAATACGGCGCCAGCAGCCAGCAGCTCTTCGAGCGAGGCCAAGCCTGGCTCGTCGTATTTGCGCAAGCCGCGTGGGTCATCAAAAAAGATGTGTGCGATTTGTGGGCATTGCTCACGAATCTCGAGCAGCTTGTCCACTTGCTCTTGGTCTTCCACCACGCAAAAACGCACGTCCGCGTTGTTGAGCGGGAACACGCATTCAGGGCCAGCGGCATCTTGGTACAAAGGAATTGGAATGGCACCCAACGATTGGGCGGCCAACATGGTGGCGTACAAGCGGGGGCGGTTGGAACCCACCACCACCATGTGTTCGCCGCGCGTCAAACCTGCTTGGTGCAAGCCGCACGCCATGTGCTCCACCATTTGAGCCATATCGGCCCAAGAGGTGGTTTGCCAAATGCCGTATTCCTTCTCGCGCATGGCTGGCGCACTGGGGCGCTCGCTGGCATGCTTGAGTAACAGTCGTGGGAACGTGGTCTGCATTCCTAATCCTTGCTTTGTGTGTCGACAAAAAATCATGACGCTTAGGTGACGCGTTTTGATGTTGGGTGCGATCGTAGGACCGGATTTGACGCCAAGTTGTCGTTTCGACGACAATTTAGGGTAGACACTGAGCAGTGATTACCCGAATAAAACTTTTCTATTGATCAGAATTCATGGCGCAAACACCCACCGTTTACCAGCGACGACGCGCACTGACCGAGCAAGAGCTCAAGCTCATTCCGTGGTTTGGCTTGCTCAAAGAAAACGAGCGCAACCGCATTGAATCTCAGCTGGTGGTGAGCGACCCCATGCCCGGCGACTACGTGTGCCGCATGGGCCGCCAAGCCACGTATTGGTTTGGCGTGGTGGAAGGTTTGCTGAAGATGAGCACGGACAGCGCCAGTGGCCGCACCATCACCTTCACGGGTGTACCGCCCGGCGGTTGGTTTGGCGAGGGCACGGCCATCAAACGCGAGACCTACCGCTACAACATCATGGCCTTACGACGCAGCGTGGTGGCAGGCTTGCCGATCGAAACGTTTCATTGGCTGCTAGACAACTCGATTGGCTTTAACCGCTTTGTGATGAACCAACTCAACGAACGCTTGGCACAGTTCATTGAAGCGCGAGAAATTGACCGATCTACCGACCCGGATGTGCGCGTGGCACGCAACTTGGCGACCCTCTTCAACCCCACGCTTTACCCTGGTGTGGGTGAGATGCTGCGCATCACACAGCAAGAACTGGCTTACCTTGTGGGCCTGTCGCGCCAACGTGTGAATGTGGCGCTCAATCGGCTGGAAGAGCAAGGCGCCATTCGCATTGAATACGGCGGCATGCGCGTGCTCAACCTTGCCGCGCTGCGCGCCAGCGGCACTTAGAATTTGCCCCTTATGTCAGACACCCCCTCAGAACTCATCCGCCTCAACAAACGCATGGCCGAACTTGGCCTGTGCTCACGCCGTGAGGCCGATGCGTGGATTGAACAAGGCTGGGTGTTGGTCAATGGCCGCCCTGCTGAAATGGGCGTCAAGGTCGGCCCCCAAGACCGCGTTGAGGTTGACCCACGCGCCAAGGGCCACCAAGACACACAAGTCACGATTCTTTTGCACAAGCCCATGGGCTATGTGAGCGGGCAAGCCGAAGACGGGCACGAGCCCGCCATCATGCTGATCAACCCTCGCACGCATTGGGCGGGCGACACCTCTAAACGACGCTTCACGCCCACGCAGTTGCGCAGCCTCGCCCCTTCGGGCCGACTCGACATCGACTCCACAGGTTTGTTGGTGTTGACGCAAGACGGCCGCGTCGCACGCCAATTGATTGGCGAAGACTCGGAGATGGAAAAAGAATATTTGGTGCGCGTGACCTACACCGGCCACGAAAACACCGCCGCGGCCACCGCCGCCTCTGCCACGTATGGCGGCAGAGCCAACCAACTCAGCGCCATCGGCGACCACGACCGCGTGACCAACAATGTGCAAGCTGTGTTTCCGAAAGCGCAACTCGAACGCTTACGCCACGGCTTGAGCTTGGACGGCAAGCCTCTCAAGCGTGCACAGGTGGAATGGCAAAACCCAGAGCAGCTTCGCTTTGTGTTGACCGAAGGCAAAAAACGCCAAATTCGCCGCATGTGCGAACAAGTCGGCCTTCAGGTGGTGGGCCTCAAGCGCATCCGCATTGGACACGTTCAATTGGGGCAACTGCCTGCGGGACAGTGGCGTTACCTGGGTGCGCACGAGCGCTTTTGAGTTGCGCGCATTTCCCGCGTTTGATGCCTCTTGAAATTGAGGCCCACGCCCCACATCTTGGGGCGTTGTTTTTTGTAATTTAGTTTTTAAAGACCATGACCAAACAAACCCATTCCTTCCAAGCCGAAGTCTCGCAACTGCTGCACCTCGTCACGCACTCGCTGTATTCGAACAAAGAAATTTTCTTGCGCGAGTTGGTGTCCAACGCCTCTGACGCCTGCGACAAGCTGCGCTACGAAGGCCTGAACAACGATGCTTTGTTTGAAGGCAACGCCGACCTCGAAGTTCGCGTCAGCTTTGACAAAGACGCCCGCACCTTGACCATTGCCGACAACGGCATTGGCATGAGCCAAGAGGATGCCATCGCCCACCTGGGCACGATTGCCAAGAGCGGCACGCGAGAATTCATGGGCAAGCTCAGCGGCGACGACAAAGCCAATGCCAAAGACCAAGGCGCTTTGATTGGCCAATTCGGCGTGGGCTTTTACTCTGGCTATATCGTGGCCGACCGCATCACCGTCGAATCACGCCGTGCAGGCCTGAAAGCCGAAGAAGGTGTGCGCTGGAGCAGCACCGGCACAGGCGACTTTGAGGTGGAAACCATCACCCAAGCCGAGCGTGGCACCAAGATCATCTTGCACCTGCGCGACGATGCAGAGGAATACCTGAGCGCTTGGAAGCTCAAGTCGGTCATCAACAAATACTCGGACCACATCTCTTTGCCCATCCGCATGCGCAAAGAAGAATGGAAAGAAGGCGAGAACGACCAGCCCGGTGAAATGGTGCTGACCGACGAATGGGAAACCATCAACCAAGCCAACGCCTTGTGGGCACGCCCCAAGAAGGACGTGACGGACGAGCAGCACGCCGAGTTCTACAAACACATCAGCCACGACTTTGAGCCACCTTTGGCTTGGAGCCACAACCGCGTGGAAGGCAGCACCGAATACACCCAGTTGCTCTACGTCCCAGGCAAAGCGCCGATGGACTTGTTCAACCGCGACAAGAAGGCGGGCTTGAAGTTGTACGTGAAGCGCGTGTTCATCATGGACGACGCCGAGGCGCTGATGCCCTCCTACCTGCGCTTCATCAAAGGCGTGGTGGATTCGGCCGATTTGCCGCTGAACGTGAGCCGTGAGTTGCTGCAAGAAAGCCGCGATGTGAAAGCCATTCGCGAAGGCAACACGCGCCGTGTGTTGGCTGTGTTGGAAGACTTGGCCAATCACGACAAAGCCCCCGTGGCTGGTGACGATGGCGTCACTGACGTTCTCAGCGACGAAGACAAGGCCAAGCAAGGCAAGTACAGCCAGTTCTACGCCGAGTTTGGTGCCGTGCTCAAAGAAGGCTTGGGCGAAGACTTTGCCAACAAAGACAAAATCGCCAAACTGCTGCGTTTTGCCAGCACCAGCACGGACAGCGTGAGTGTGTCGTTTGCCGACTACAAGGCGCGCATGAAAGAAGGCCAAGAGACCATCTACTACATCACCGCCGACACACTGGCGGCAGCCAAGAACAGCCCACAACTCGAAGTGTTCCGCAAAAAGGGCATTGAGGTGTTGCTGATGACTGACCGCGTGGACGAGTGGGCTTTGAACTTTGTGCAAGAGTTTGACGGCACAGCCCTGCAATCCGTCGCCAAAGGTGCGGTGGACTTGGGCTCACTGCAAGACGAAGCCGAGAAGAAAGCCGCTGAAGATGCCGCCGAAACATTCAAGCCCGTGCTGGCCAAGCTCAAGGAAGCACTCAAAGACAAAGCTGACGATGTGCGCGTGACCACCCGCTTGGTCGACTCACCCGCCTGTTTGGTGGTGAAAGACCACGGCATGTCCATGCAACTGGCCCGCATGCTCAAGCAAGCGGGTCAGCAAGCGCCTGAGATGAAACCCATCTTGGAAGTGAATGCTGAGCATGCACTGGTGAAGAAGCTCAGCGGCGATGCCAACCCCAACTTCAACGACTTGGCGCACATCTTGTTCGACCAAGCCTTGTTGGCGGAAGGTGGTTTGCCAGAAGACCCTGCCGCCTATGTGAAACGGGTGAACGCACTCTTGGTGTAAAACTCGGTCCATGACACACATGGACACACCTCACACCGCATTGCTAGACGACTTGAAGGCCAACACACACGTGTTGGCCTTTGACATTTTTGGCACCGTGGTCGACTGGCACGGCAGCATCATGCGCGAAGTGCAAACGCTCTACCCCTCTTTGGATGCCAATGCATTTGCCTTGGCCTGGCGCGCGGGCTATCAACCTGCGATGGCGCGCGTGCGCTCTGGCGAGCTCGGTTGGACGCGCATCGACGAGCTGCACCGCTTGATTCTGGATGACTTGTTACCAAGGTTTGGCTTAGCGCATTTGAGTGAAGCCGAACGCGTGCACCTCAACCGCGTGTGGCATCGCTTAGACCCATGGCCTGACAGCGTGACGGGGCTGCTTCGCTTGAAAAAGAAATTTACCATTTGCAGCTTGTCGAATGGCAATCTAGGCCTACTGACGAACATGGCCAAGCGAGCGGGACTGCCATGGGATTGCATCTTGTCCGCCGAAGTATTTCGCGCCTACAAGCCTGACCCCGCCACCTATCTGGGTGTGGCTCAGACCTTTGATGTGCAGCCGCATCAAGTCATGCTCTGCGCCGCCCATCACGATGATTTAGCGGGTGCGCGGGCTTGCGGTTTACGCACGGCCTACATCGAGCGGTCTTTGGAGTTTGGGGTATCGCAACCTAAAGATGTGTCGCCTCAAGCGGGCAACGATTTGCATGTGCGCGACATGCACGCGCTGGCTGACGCGTTGGGTTGCTAAGTCCCGTTAAACGTAGAGCGGCTCTTCTTGCATGGCTTCGCACTGCTCGATGAGCATGTGCACTTGGCCTGCCCAATAGTCGCTGCTGCCAAACCATGAGAAGTGTTGTGCGAAGGCAGGGTCGTCTTTACGGCGCGCCAACCAAGCGCTGTAGTGAATCAAACGCAAGGTACGCAGCGGTTCAATCAAGGCCAGCTCACTGCGATTGAGTTCACGCATTTGTTCGTAGCCATCTAACAGCATCGAAAGTTGTTGCGTGCGCTGCGCACGATCGCCACTGAGCAACATCCACAAATCTTGAATGGCAGGCCCCATGCGTGCATCGTCCAAGTCCACAAAGTGCGGACCACCGTTGGGTAAGTCGGTGGGCGTCCACAAAATATTGCCCGGGTGGCAGTCGCCATGTAGGCGGATGTGTTTCGCAGGATGCGTCGCCAAGGCCTGCGTGGCGAGTTCAATGGCTTGGTCACACACCGACCGCCATGCAGCCGATTGGTCAAGCGGAATGATGTTTTCTGAGATCAGCCAATCGCGCGAGTCAATGCCAAATGTCTGGGCGTTCAATGTGGGGCGCGTCGTGAAGTCGTGCTGTGCGCCCACATTGTGAATACGCGCGATGAACCGCCCAATCCACTCCAACACCTCGGCATCATCGAGCTCAGGACTGCGCCCACCGCGACGGGGGCTGACACTGAATGCAAAACCATGCGCGTGGTGCAACGTTTGGCCATGCAAGATCAGTGGGCCGACCAGCGGCACCTCCTCGGCCATCAACTCTGCGGCAAAGCTGTGCTCCTCCAAGATCTGGGCGTCACTCCAACGCTCTGGCCGGTAAAACTTGGCAACCACCGACGTGTTGTCGTCCAACATGACTTGGTACACACGGTTTTCATAAGAGCTCAAGGCGGTCAGCCGCCCGTCTACTGCCAGACCTAAATCAGACAGCGCATCCAACACCACATCGGGTGTGAGCGCATCGTAAGCGTGAGGTGTCGACGTGTCCTCAAACACCCCAGACCACCTCTTTGTCTTCTGCATGTGCGCGGCGCAACATATCGATGAAAGGCACCACGCGTTGTTTCAAGCTGATGGTGCGCAGCCCATCCGCAGCGGGAACTTTCGCATCGTGTTCAGACGCAGCTTGTACAGCGTCTTTGGCTGCTTGATGCGTCAATTCCTCTTGCGCCACGGCGGCATGCAGCGCGTCAATCGCAAGCAGCATTTCATTGGGCAAGATGATGCCTTTGGGGCCCGGCTCTTTGCCAATCAGTCGCAAGATCTGTTTGCCTTGCGGCTCCAACATGATCAGGTCACCTGTGGCTTTTGATTTGAATTTGTACAGCATGCTTTTATTGTGCGCTCATCACTGCAGCAACGGATCCACCACTGCATGAAACGCATCGGGTCGCTCGAACATCACCCAGTGCCCAGCATCAGGCACCACGGTGAATGATGTCAGACGCGTCAATACCTCTGGCACTTGCGACAACGTTCCTTCGTACAGAGCATCTTGAGCGCCCCAGACGCCATGCACAGGACATGTCCAGCGCGCCTGGGCTTTCGCCAACACATCCGTGCGCGCGATGCGACGACGACGCATCCGATCACGCGCCACATTGGCTTGCTGCAAATCGATCACGTCTTCTGTGACGCTGTCTGCATGCGCAAACATCATGGCATTGAGGTTGTGTCGGTGCACGTCGCGCTGTGCTGCCGCATCCATGCCCACTGTCATGCCACGCATCGGCAATGTTTGTCCAAACAGGCCCAAACCAGGAACCCCCACCAGCACCATGCTACGGATGCATTCGGGGTACTCTGCGGCAAGCAAGCCGACCGTCATGCCGCCAAATGAAAAAGCCATGACATCGACGGCACGGCCATCAAATGTTGCTTTCAATATTTCGGCCAGATAAGGCACAAGCCCATCGGCATCCCACACGTCAGGCGGCACGCTGGAGTCGCCAAATCCGGGAATGTCCAGCACCCAAACTGGACGATATTGGGCGATGTGTTCCACATTGCGCAGCCAGTGCGTCCAGCTGCCTGAGCCGCCATGCAGAAGCACCAAGGGCGCCTCATCTGAAGATGCATGTGCGGAGCTCAGAGCCGCCTTATGCGCCCCCCAAACATGCCACACGACTTCACCCCAAGCATAGGTCTGAACGATGCGCTGCGATTGCGCCTCAACCCGTTTGATTTCGACCATTTCGAATCTCCCAAGAAAAACGCCCACTGAATAAATTCAGCGGGCGTTTTAAAGTGGTTGCGCGAGTAGGATTTGAACCTACGACCTTTGGGTTATGAGCCCAACGAGCTACCAGGCTGCTCCATCGCGCGTCAAGAGGATTAGTATAACCTATTAAGCGGCTGTTTCGGTAGAAGAAGCCTCAGAAACTTCTGCGCGGTCTACCAATTCAACATAAGCCATCGGTGCGTTGTCGCCCACGCGGAAACCCATTTTCAAAATACGGGTGTAACCACCTGGACGTGTCTTGAAACGTGGGCCCAATTCGTTAAACAACTTGACGACGCTGTCGCGATCGCGCAAGCGGTCGAATGCCAAGCGGCGGTTTGCAACGGTAGGTTCTTTGGCCAAAGTGATCATCGGTTCGATGACGCGACGCAATTCTTTGGCTTTAGGCAATGTGGTTTTAATGGCTTCGTGCTCGATGAGCGAATTCATCATGTTGCGCAACATCGCCAAACGATGTGAGCTAGTGCGGTTGAGTTTGCGAAGTCCGTGTCCGTGACGCATTTTGATTTCCTTTGATGTTTTGCCGGCCGCCGTATCAGGTACGGCCAGGGGACTTTATAAGTCGGTGATTTTAAATTAACGACGCTCTAAACCGGCAGGTGGCCAGCTTTCGAGTTTCATGCCCAAAGTCAAGCCGCGTGAAGCGAGCACTTCTTTGATTTCGTTGAGTGACTTGCGACCCAGGTTAGGGGTCTTGAGCAACTCATTCTCAGTGCGCTGAATCAGGTCACCGATGTAATAGATGTTTTCTGCTTTCAAGCAGTTGGCCGAACGAACGGTCAATTCCAACTCGTCGACAGGGCGCAACAAGATCGGATCGAACTGTTGACCGCCACGTGGAGCAGCAGCTTCCATGATGCCGTTGATGGCGTCGCCTTCCAACTGTGCGAACACAGCCAGTTGCTCAACCAAGATCTTTGACGAAGCGCGCACAGCGTCTTCAGCAGAGATAGCACCGTTGGTTTCGATTTCCATGACCAAGCGGTCGAGATCCGTACGTTGTTCAACACGCGCATTTTCAACGCTGTAGCTCACGCGGCTAACAGGAGAGAAAGCTGCGTCCAACACGATACGACCGATGGACTTACTAGGCTCTTCGCCGTAACGACGCACAGTACCTGGCACATAACCACGGCCTGTTTCAACTTTGAGTTGAATGTCAATCTTGCCGCCATGCGACAAGTTAGCAATCACGTGCTCAGGGTTGATGATTTCAACGTCGTGAGGCACTTGAATGTCTGCAGCAGTGACAGCACCTTCACCGTCTTTGCGCAGGCTCAGAGTGACTTCATCACGGTTGTGCATCTTGAACACAACGCCTTTGAGGTTCAACAAGATGTTGACCACGTCTTCTTGCACGCCGTCGATGGACGAGTACTCATGCACCACGCCAGCGATAGTGACTTCAGTCACGGCATAGCCAACCATGGAAGACAACAAAACGCGACGCAGGGCGTTGCCCAACGTGTGGCCATAGCCACGCTCAAACGGCTCCAAAGTAACCTTGGCGCGGTTGTGACCCAATTGCTCGACGTGAATATTTTTTGGTTTCAGCAAGTTCGTTTGCATTCAGATTTCCTCTCAATACCCCCGGTTCGTTACACCGGTAAGGCTGGGTGTCTGGACCACGCTGCGCGAGCGGGCAGCGTGGGGTGCGTTAGGTTGAAAACTTCAACCAGGATTAACGCGAGTAAAGTTCGACGATCAGAGATTCGTTGATGTCCGCAGCGAATTCGTCGCGGTCTGGGGTCTTCTTGAAGACGCCTTCAGCTTTTTCGAGGTTGACTTCAACCCAAGCAGGCATGCCCACTTGCTTGGCCAATTCGAGAGCTTCCAACACGCGACCTTGCTTTTTAGACTTTTCGCGCACAGCCACCACGTCACCCGCTTTCACCAAGTAAGAAGCGATGTTGACTTGCTGACCGTTCACGGTGATGGCCTTGTGTGACACCAACTGACGTGCTTCAGCACGTGTTGAGCCGAAGCCCATGCGGTACACCACGTTGTCCAAACGTGTTTCCAAAATGGTCAACAGGTTTGCACCAGTGTTGCCTTTTTGGCGATCAGCAGCAGCGAAGTAACGGCGGAACTGACGCTCCAACACACCATACATGCGTTTGACTTTTTGTTTTTCGCGCAATTGCAAACCGAAGTCAGACGTACGTTGACCTGATGTGCGGCCGTGTTGGCCTGGCTTGCTGTCGAATTTGCACTTGTCGCTGATAGAGCGGCGTGCGCTCTTCAAGAACAAGTCGGTGCCTTCACGGCGTGAGAGTTTGGCCTTGGGGCCTAGGTAACGTGCCACTTGAATTTCCTTATCTAATCAGCTGCTCGCAAGAAGCGAGGAGCCGCTGGGGGTTAGCCAGCGGCGGTGGGCTTGTGGTTAACAGTAAAAGCGAGAAAACGCTTAAATGCGACGACGCTTTTGTGGACGGCAGCCGTTGTGCGGCACGGGTGTCACGTCAGCAATCGAGTTGATGCGAATGCCCAATGCGGCCAAAGCACGCACTGAAGATTCACGACCAGGGCCTGGGCCTTTGATCTCGACATCAAGATTCTTGATGCCCTGATCAACGGCTGCGCGACCAGCAACTTCCGAAGCCACTTGAGCTGCGAAAGGTGTGGACTTGCGTGAGCCCTTGAAACCTTGACCACCTGACGAAGCCCAAGACAACGCATTGCCTTGACGGTCAGTGATGGTGATGATGGTGTTGTTGAACGACGCGTGCACGTGCGCGATGCCGTCAGCAATGTTCTTACGAACCTTTTTACGTACGCGTGAAGCTGCGCCGCTTGGAGATTTAGCCATTGTTCAGTCCTATTATTTCTTCAACGACTGGGCTGCTTTACGCGGACCCTTGCGTGTACGAGCGTTGGTACGCGTACGTTGGCCACGCATAGGCAGGCCACGACGGTGACGGAAGCCGCGGTAGCAACCGATGTCCATCAAACGCTTGATGTTCATTGTTGTTTCGCGACGCAAGTCACCTTCAATCGTGAAGGCTGCGATCTCGTCACGGATCTTTTCCAAGTCCGAGTCAGTCAGATCTTTGATCTTCTTTGCGTAATCAATGCCAGTTGCTTCGCAAATTTTGCGAGCGCGTGTGCGACCAATACCGAAAATGGCTGTCAAGCCGATTTCAGTGTGTTTGTGCGGCGGAATGTTAATGCCAGCGATACGTGCCATGTGCGTCCTCTTTAAACCAGTTCAATCAACCTTGACGCTGTTTGTGGCGTGGATCTGTACAGATCACACGAACCACGCCCTTGCGGCGGATGATTTTGCAGTTGCGGCAAATTTTTTTGACCGAAGCCGAAACTCTCATTTCACTCTCCTAAAACTCATTTCATTTCACACCCTCATTGGCATGAAACACGACTTTTTACTTGGCCCGTTAGAGCGTTGTTTTGAAACTTGCCTTCTTCAACAGCGATTCGTACTGTTGACTCATCATGTAGTTTTGCACTTGGGCCATAAAGTCCATGGTGACAACCACAATAATCAGCAACGAAGTACCACCGAAGTAGAAAGGCACGTTGTATTTCAAGATCAAGAACTCAGGTAGCAAACACACAAAGGTGATGTACACGGCGCCCGCAAGCGTGAGTCGAACCAAAATTTTGTCGATGTATTTAGCGGTGTGGTCGCCGGGACGAATGCCGGGGACAAAAGCACCGCTCTTCTTTAGATTATCCGCTGTTTCTCGGCTGTTAAAGACCAAGGCGGTGTAAAAGAAGCAAAAGAAAACAATCGCAGCTGCATACAACATCACATAGACAGGCTGTCCAGGTGCAAGTGCTGCAGAAATATCTTTGAGCCAACGCATGCTGTCACCAGAGCTGAACCAGCTCACCACAGTTGCGGGCAAGAGAATGATAGACGAAGCAAAGATGGGAGGAATCACACCCGCCATGTTCAACTTCAAGGGCAAGTGAGACGATTGACCGCCATACACCTTGTTACCCACTTGGCGACGCGCATAGTTCACCAAGATTTTGCGTTGGCCGCGCTCAACAAACACCACGAAGTAAGTGACCAAAGCCACAACAATCACGATGAGGATGGCAGCCAAGATGCTCATCGCACCCGTACGCACCAATTCAAGCAAACCACCGATAGAACCGGGCAAGCCTGCTGCGATACCAGCAAAAATCAGAATAGAGATGCCGTTACCCAAACCACGCTCAGTGATTTGCTCACCCAACCACATCAGGAACATGGTGCCAGCCGTCAAGCTGACCATGGCTGTCATGCGGAAACCAAAGCCTGGCACGTTGACCAAACCGGCTGACGCTTCCAACGCCAAGGCAATGCCCATGGACTGGAACAAAGCCAAGCCCAAAGTGCCAAAACGTGTGTACTGAGTGATTTTGCGACGACCTGCTTCGCCTTCTTTTTTGAGCTGCTCCAAAGAGGGCAACACATACGTCAGCAACTGCATGATGATCGATGCAGAGATGTAAGGCATGATGCCCAACGCGAACACCGTGAAGCGCGACAAAGCGCCGCCGGAGAACATGTTGAACAAGCTCAAAATACCGCCCTGCTGACCTTTGAACAGTTGCTGCAACTGATTAGGGTCGATGCCGGGCACAGGAATGTGCGCACCCACGCGGTAAACCACCAGGGCGAGCAGCAAGAAAACCAGTCGGCGACGGAGGTCGCCGAACTTGTCGGTATTGCCAATCGATGGAGAGGTAGTTGCCACGGAGTGCTATTCCTATTGAATCGAACGATTAAGCGACAGAGCCGCCAGCGGCTTCGATCGCAGCTTTAGCACCAGCAGTAGCGCCGATACCATTGAGCTTGACAGCTGTAGTCAATTCGCCAGTCTTGACAACCTTGACCACGCGAGCGATAGATGCCACGAGGCCAGCGGCCTTCAATGTCAACATATCAACTTCAGCAGCGCCGAGTTGTTGCAAGTCAGCCAATGTCACTTCGTCGTTGTACTTCAAAGTAGTGGACTTAAAGCCACGCTTAGGCAAACGACGTTGCAAAGGCATTTGACCGCCTTCGAAACCAACCTTGTGGTAGCCGCCTGAACGTGACTTTTGACCTTTGTGACCGCGACCAGCAGTCTTACCGAGGCCAGAGCCAATACCGCGACCAACGCGACGCTTGGCGTGTTTTGCGCCAGGTGCGTGGGTGATGTTATTGAGTTCCATCTTTAACCTTTTACAGCACTTTGACCAGATAGCTGATCTTGTTAATCATGCCGCGCACTGCAGGCGTGTCTTGCAACTCGCTCACAGAATTCAGTTTGCGCAAGCCCAGGCCACGAACGGTGGCGCGGTGCGATTCTTTGGTGCCAATTGGGCTACGCACCAATTGGATCTTGACAGTTTGAGGGGTAGTCATCGAATGCTCCGGAATTAGGCGAAGATTTCTTCGATATTCTTGCCACGCTTAGCAGCAACTTCTGCTGGCGTAGTGGAATTGTTCAAAGCATCCAAAGTTGCACGAACCATGTTGTATGGGTTCGATGTACCGTGGCTCTTGGCCACGATGTCAGTGATGCCCATCACTTCGAATACAGCGCGCATTGGACCGCCTGCGATGATGCCGGTACCCTTAGGTGCTGGAATCATCATGACGTTTGCAGCACCGTGACGACCGTGCACCTTGTGGTGAATCGTGCCGTTTTTCAAAGTGACTTTTGTCATGTTGCGACGGGCTTCTTCCATCGCTTTTTGAACAGCAGCTGGCACTTCTTTCGACTTGCCCTTGCCCATGCCCACGCGGCCATCGCCATCACCGACCACAGTCAAAGCTGCGAAACCGAGAATACGGCCGCCCTTAACCACTTTGGTGACGCGGTTGACCGCGATCATTTTTTCGCGGAGTCCGTCTTCTGGACCATCACCCTGCGCTTTAGCTTGAAATTTAGCCATGTGTAATTTCCAATCCGATTAGAACTGCAAGCCAGCTTCGCGGGCTGCGTCGGCCAAAGCCTTGACGCGACCGTGGTAAGCAAAACCTGAACGGTCAAACGCCACTTTTTCGACGCCAGCTTTTTTCGCTTTTTCAGCGATCAGCTTGCCAATCATTTGCGCCGCATCGACGTTGCCGCCTTTGCCAGTCGCGCCCAGTTGCTTGCGCACATCGGCTTCGGCTGAGGATGCTGTCGCAACCACTTTGGTACCGCAAGCGGAAACCACAGTAGCGTAGATGTGCAAGTTGGTGCGGTTCACCATCAAACGTGCAACGCCTTGGTTGGCGATGCGAATACGTGTTTGACGTGCCCGGCGGAGTCGCTGCTCTTTTTTGGTCAACATTTTGCAGCTCCTTATTTCTTCTTGGTCTCTTTGATCGTGATCTTCTCATCCGAATAACGGATGCCCTTGCCTTTGTAAGGCTCTGGGGGGCGAATTGCACGAATCTCAGCGGCCACTTGACCGACGCGTTGACGGTCAGCACCTTTGATGATGATCTCGGTTGGAGCTGGAGTCTCAACCTTGATACCTTCAGGCATGTCTTTGTTGACTGGGTGAGAGAAACCCACGGCCAAGTTCAATTTAGAACCTTGTGCCGCAGCTTTGTAACCCACACCAACCAAAATCAACTTCTTCTCGAAGCCTTTGGTCACACCGGTCACCATGTTGTTGCCCAGCTGACGCAAAGTA
>Ga0213919_1000039_pt1 | contig 86608 bp, 80 predicted proteins | sample McNCre317MG_FD_161056 | JGI IMG/M metagenome (GOLD analysis project Ga0213919, IMG submission 161056) | Freshwater microbial communities from McNutts Creek, Athens, Georgia, United States - 3-17 MG | ecosystem: Environmental > Aquatic > Freshwater > Creek | place: USA: Georgia | collected...
GTAGGGCACCACGCAGTAGCTGCAATATTTGCTGCAACCTTCCATGATGCTCACATAGGCGCTGCCGCCTTCGACACGGGCAGGGGGCAGGTGGTCGAACTTTTCGATTTCGGGGAAGCTGATGTCTACCTGTGGTTTGGCCAGCGATTCGCGTTGGTTGAGCAACTCAGGCAAGCGGTGCAGGGTTTGCGGGCCGAAGACCACGTCCACATAGGGCGCGCGGGCAATGATGGTGTCGCCTTCTTGGCTGGCCACGCAGCCGCCCACAGCAATTTTGACGCCCTTGGCTTTCAAGTGCTGAATACGACCGAGGTCGGAGAACACCTTTTCTTGGGCTTTTTCGCGCACCGAGCAGGTGTTGAAGACGATGAGGTCGGCGAGTTCGGGATCATCGGTTTTTTCGTAGCCTTGGGCCTCGCCCAAGACGTCGACCATCTTGTCCGAGTCGTACTCGTTCATTTGGCAGCCGAAGGTTTTGATAAAGACTTTGCGGCTCATGGCTGAGCCTCCCCGTGGGGATAAAAGCAGCGGTTCATGGTGTTGATCCAGAGGCTGTGGAAGAAGCTAGCGATTGTAGTGTCGGCTTCTTTTGTGCATGTTTATTGCTTTTATCAGTTGCGGCAATAATTTGCCGTCTTTTGTTGGAATTAAAGCTTGTGTCATATCAAGCCGATACCCACTGACTTGCCCAAACAGGGGCGTGCACTGCGCGTTGCTGTTTGGCTTTATCAAATACACCCACTCAAGTGAATGGCCATGAAAAATTATTTACGACTGATCATTGAAATCGTCATGGGTCTGCTGCTCGCAGGCGCTTTGGCGTTCGGCTACTGGAGCTACACCGGTAAAAACCACATCATGAGCGAGCTGACCGAAGCCAGCGAAGGCGCGACAGAAGCCCAAGAAGAACTCGAAAAGCTGACCAAGGAATTGGAAGAAGCCAAAGAGAAACTCGAAGAAGCTGAGCCTGCCGCCCAGCAAATGATGGCGGTCAAAGAATCCTTCAGCAATGGCGTGGTCTTGCAAGACTACGAAGCGTTCATCAAGGCCCAAAAAGGCCCAGTGACCAGTGAGCGCCAATTGGGCTTGGGCGCTTTGCGCTTGTTGACCAAGGGTGCTGAAGACCCAGAGACCGTGAGCGCTTTCCAAAAGGCGTTGGAAATGGCCGAATGGTCGTCACGCTTGAAGTCGATTTGTGCGGCTCAAAATGCCTTGGCTGCGGCCGGTCAAAAAGTCAAAGTGTTGGCTGACTGTGCTGCCGAGAAAGAAGCCAAGGGCCACAAAAAAGGCCACGCCGTCCATTGGGACTACGCGGGCGAGATGGGCCCAGAGAACTGGGGCGATGAGTTCCCCACTTGCGGCAAAGGTATGAAGCAATCGCCTTTGAACATCACCGGTCCTTTTGAGAAATCGAAAGACGTGTTGGTGGTCAACTACAAAGAAGGTCCGCTGAAAATCTTGAACAACGGCCACACCATCCAAGTGAACGTCGAGCCAGGCAGCACCTTGAAGATCAACAAGGATGTGTACAACTTGTTGCAATTCCACTTCCACCGTCCTAGCGAAGAGCAAATTGACGGCAAGCCCATGGCCATGGTGGCGCACTTTGTGCACAAAAATGCCGATGGCAAGTTGGCTGTGTTGGGCGTGTTGCTCAACGACGGCAAAGACAACGCCGCCATCCAAACCTTGTGGGACAACGCGCCCAAAGCCGAAGGCCCAGAGGTGGTGGTTGATAAGGTCAAGTTTGACCCCAGCAGCTTGGTGCCCGCCGCTTTGATGCACTACAGCTACGAAGGTTCATTGACCACACCACCTTGTACCGAAGGCGTCAACTTCTACATCTTGAAGACGCCGGTGGACATCGGCAAGAAGCAAGTGGTGGACTTCCCCTTCAAGCGCAATGCACGTCCTGTGCAGCCTTTGAATGGCCGCAAGATCAACGCGAATTAATTCTTAAGACGCGTCAAATCTTTGAAGAACGCCTGCTCTGTGTCACAGGGCAGGCGTTTTTTTTATTAGGGTAGCTTGGATGGCGGTGACGGCAAGGTATACAGCAGTGGCATGGCCACGGCCACCAACAAGAAAACCACCACCACAAAAATCAACAGCAGCTTGAAGAACTCGGGTGAATCGGGAAACTTTGGCTTGGGCGGCGGCATATCTTCCGCTTTGATGGGCGGCAGTTGAACCCCTAGGCCATCGCCAGCCGCGCGCGATCGAAACACATTGACCACAGGCATACCGTTGGCCTGCGTGCCACTTAACGTGGTGGCCACTTTCAGCGCAGCTTGCACCTTCAAATCCCGCGATGCGAATTGGCTGGTGCCACCGTCTTCCAGCTCGTGCACCTGCGCTTCGGTCAGCCCACACAAATGCGCCACACGCGCGTGGTCAAGCTTGCACATGGCGCGCAGGCGAAGGATGGCTTGTGGGTCAATGAGGTCTGCGGTCATGTGCGGTTGGTTCTTATCGGTTTGACTTGTTTTCGTACGCCCGTGAGCGTATAGACCTAGCGGTTCTTTCTTATGACAATCTTGTCAGATTTCTCAATTGGCTAGCAACTTTTAATTTTAAATTTTCGATGAATTTCCAAAAAATCAAAGAAAGCGACGAAGTTGAGTTGCCTCTGCTGTTGAAAAACCGCCTCGTCAGTTTGGTGGTTTACATCAAACAAAAGATTGAAGCCGCCGAGTTTGATGCGCTGAGCTTGGCCCACATTGCCAAAGACAACCGCATGACCATCCCGCAGCTGATGGAGTTTGGTTTCACCAAAGCCAATCTGGTCTGCCATGCCGTGGTGGCGAGCAACGAAGCCATGATTCAAAGCTTGATGACACAAGACCTCGCCACTTTGGGCACAACGCTCATCGAGCAAGTGGAAGCGTATTTGCTGCAGATGTACCACCATGATTTGCGTCAACTGCCATTCAAAACGGCGATCCAGTCATACGCATGGAGTTGGTCGGTGGTGGACGAAGAGCGCTTCATCAACCAAACCATGAAGCTGATGACGCCGATCTACCTCGCTTTGCACGCGCATGGTTTTGACCACATTGATGCGCGCTGCCAAACCATTTGGGCGCTCTACACCCGAGGCTTGCGTACAGCGGCCTTGGGCAAGGGGAGTGCCAGCGACTGCTTGGCGGCGATTCGCACATCTTTGAACTTAATGATTGAAAGCAAAAAATGAACGATAAAAACGACATGACCAAAGAAAACAGCATCTTCATCGGTGAAGGTGTGGTGTTCACAGGGTCTATCAAAGCGCCGAATCAGGCCATCATTTCCGGCCAATTCGATGGCGAGCTAGATGCACGCGATGTGCTGATTGGCACGTCAGGGGTCGTGACGGGTAAAACAACGGCTCAGTTTGTGGATGTCAAAGGCGCGTTGAATGACACCGTGACCAGCCGCGAGTTGCTCATCGTGCGCAGCACAGGCCGCGTGCGCGGCGCTGTGACGTATGGCGAAATTGAGATTGAGCGCGGCGGTCAGGTCAAAGGCGACATGACGCAGCGCTGAATCAAGGTTTAGATCAGCTTGAGGCGCTCTGAAGAGGGCACCACACGTGTCAGGCGCACACCGTAGCGGTCGTTCACCAACACGATTTCACCTTGGGCGACCACCGAGTTGTTCACCAACAGGTCGAGCGGTTCGCCCGCAATGCGGTCGAGTTCGACCACGCTGCCTTGGGTGAGGCGCATCAAGTCTTTGATCTTGATTTGCGCACGGCCCACTTCGATGGACAAGTTCACGACGATGTTTTGCAACACCTCTGGGTTGATGTTGCCGGGCATGGTTGGTTTGAAGTCTTCCAAGCTAGGTTCAGCATCGTCCTCGTGCACCGCCACTTCTTGGTGGGTCTCGTGCTCGGCTTCAGCGGCAGCCACTTCGGCTTCGTCGTGTTCTGGGGTTGGGTTTTCTTTTTCGTCGGTCATGATGTAGTCCTGTCTCAGAGTTTGCCGTGAACGTGTTCGTGGTCAATTTGTACGGCCACTTGCGAGCCGCGTGTGCCCACATTGACGTGGAAGGCGGGAACGCCATCGGTGCTCATCAGCGCGGTGTCGTCTTTCTTGAAGAACAACAGATCGCCTTCTTGCAAATGGTTCAAGTGGTGCAGCGTGGTTTTGATTTCACCCATGGTGACTTGCAATTCCAGCTTGGCATCACCCACCGCCGCAGCGAGGTCTTTGCGCCATTTTTTGTCTGACTCTTCGTTGCCTTCGCCACTTTGCACGCGGCTGCTGAGCAGTTCGCGCACGGGCTTCAAGGTGGCGTAGGGGTAGACCAAGTCAATGAAGCCTTTGCCGCCACTGGCGGTGGCGTCGGCTTCAAAGCGGCTCAAGACCACCAAGTCGTTTTCGTCGGCGATTTGTGCGAACTGAGGGTTGATCTCAGAGCTCACGTGTTCGCATTCGATGGGCATCAGCGGTCCCCACGCTTCGGTCAACGAGCGGAAGAACACTTCAAGAATGATCTTGATGATGCGTGTTTCGGTGGGGGTGAACAAACGGCTGGGAGGGAGTTCGCCCACGCCTTTGCCAAAGCCACCAAAGAAACTGTCGAGCGAGCTGAACACCACGTTGGGGTCGATGATGATCACCGAGTTGCCGCGCAGCGGGTTCATGCGAACCATGTTCACCGACAACGGCGCACGCAGGCCTTTGAGGTAATCACCGAACTTTAAGATTTGCACGCGCGTGGGGTTCACACGCGGGCTGGTTCGGAGCACTTCGAGCAAACCAAGACGGAACAGACGGATGAAGCGCTCGTTGATCATGTCGATCGACGAAACGTTCACACCCAGGCTGCTGTCTTCGCTGGCGAGGTCGTGCTTGCGCACCCGCACGCTGCTGTTAAAGCCGGTGTCGGTCTCGATCGAACCGTCGCGCACGCCTTCCGACAGCGCGGCCAGTTCTTCGTCCGAGAGCAGGTTAGATTTCATGTGAGTTCAAAAGTTACTGCATCACAAAAGAGGTGAAGAACACGTCTTCAATGCCGCCGAAGTCTTCGTACTTCATGAGCATGTCGTTCATCACAACTTTGATCTTGGTGGCCAATTCAACGCGGAAGTCTGGCTTGGCCACATCGGCTTCAGTGCTTTGACGCATCACGTCGAGCACTGCAGAGCGAATGGCAAATTCATGCTTCTTCACGTTGTCGAACACGCGTGAGTCGTAGTGGGTCATCACGGCTACTTTCACAACCATGATTTTTTTCGAGCTCGTGATGTTGGTCATGAACTCTTTGTCGATTTCCAAATAGGTGTTTTCAAAGCGCGTGGCTTCGGCTTCCTTTTTGACTTTCGAAGGGCCTTCAGGTGTGGCGTTGTGTGCTGTTTCTGCTTCTTTCTCTAGCTCGTCCACTTTTTCGTGGGCGGCGGCCTCGCTCTTGTGCTCGAAGAAGCCTGAGAAATAAAGCGTGCCAAACACGACAGCAATCATCACGAGGATGGCTGACAACACGATCACCAAGATCAAAAGAATTGGTTTCTTTTTCTTGGGTTCGCCTTCGACTACTTCTTCAGTCGGTTCTGCTGCTGCTTCTGCCATATCGTTCTCCTAATGTTCAGATTGTCATGCGTAATTTATGCATAAAGGTCAAGCAAGGACGCATTGGCCTTGCTGCGGGCAGAGGTCGCGCTAGAAGCGTCACCCGAGCCGTTGACTTGCGAAGATGAATTGTCTCTAACTTGAGAATGCTTAGCAGCATTGCCAGAGTTGTTTTGTTGGGCGTTGCCGCCGCCTTGACCCACGTTGACTTGACCGGCGTTAATGCCAAAGTTTCCAAGTGCTTCACGCAAACGCTGGCTGCTGTTTTGCAACAAGTCGCGCGTCAGTGGGTTGTCGGCACGGAAGACGGCATCGAGTTTGCCGTCTTTCATTTCGAGTTGAATTTCTACGCCGCCCAAATTAGAGGGGCGCAATGCAAATTTCATCTTCCACTCGCCATCGCTGAGTTGCTTGTGCATCCGTGCGGCAAGTTCGGTGGCCATTTTGTCGCTGAGCTGGTCGTAAACCTCGCTCATGTTGGCTGTTGTGGCCTGTGCGGCGTTTGCAGGCGCTGTGTTGGCGGCGTTTTTGGTGTTGCTGAGCGCTTGTGAAAAGCTGCTGAAGTTGTTGCCTTCGCCTTGCGAGGGTTGTTGGTCCGCGTTGCTCTCGCTGCCCGCGTCTTCTGAGAAACGAGACAAGAGGGCGCTGACATCTTTTTCATCCACGCCTGTGCCCAGGAGCGACAACATGTCGATCGTGCTGGGCATGGGCGTGCTGGTCACGGCGGTGTTGACGGGCAACACAGCGGCAGGCAAAACGGTGATTTGTAATTGCTGAATTGATGCCATGTCGGTGGGCGTCAAGCCAGGCAATGCGGGCGCCGCCAATGTGGTGGCTGCTGCTGCCAAGCCTGCACCCGATGCGGCAACGGGGGCTTGAGCGGCAACGTCGGTCATGGCGGCCAGCTGTGCGGCTACTGCCGTGTCAGTGGTCGGTGCGCCGTTGAGCACGGTGTTCATGGCCGCTTGCAAATCGGTGGGCACGCCTGTGCTCAGCCCTGCCGCTGGGGTGGTTTGTGCGCTGGTCAGGACCGTGGCAGGTGTGGCAGGCTGTTGGCTTAATAAGTTTTGAATCTCTGACTCATCCAAGCCCATGGACTTGGCAAAGGCGGCCAAGCTTTCAGGGCTGGGTGCCTTTTTAGGGTCTGTGATGATGCGCATCTGCGGGCTCAGCTCAATGGTTTGCAATGAGACTGGGGCAGCAAGTGCTGCGGCCGCTTGCGCTTGTGGCGCAGGTGTGGCGGCAACGGGCGTGACGACGGCAGGTACGACAGCCGCAGGTGCGACGGGCGCGCCCTGCATCAGGCTCTCTAACAAAGCGTCTGTGTCGGTCGGCTTGGTTTTGGTTGTTTTGTTGCGCGTGCGTGCGTGGCCTGTTGACAGATCTGTGTCGTCATCTGCTTGCGCCGCCGCGTTGTCAGCGCGCGTTTCACGCGTGGCCCGTTCTGGGCGCTCGGTGTTGTGCCTGTCTTCTACAGGACGTGCATCTTGCGTGCTTGTCGTGTCTTGTGCCGGTGGTTCGGATACATCAGCGGCAAAAGTTTGCCGCTCTTGCGGAACCAGACGCGCCATCTGGCGTGCCATGACTTGTGCAAAGTCGAACCCCAAATTAGCACCCACAGACGGGCCCACCCCAGCGCGCGTGCCTTGTGGCACCGCGTTGTTGGTGTTGCTTGGCACCAGCGGGGCCGGTGGCATTTGGAGATAACTGGACAGGTTCATGGTGGTCTTTAAACGAGTTTGCCAAGGAGTTAAGCAAGAACCGTGACAGGTTAGTTCTTGCCGCTTTCAGCTGAGAGGCGCATCAGTGTCAGTTTGACTTGGCACATCGATTGCTTAATGAACATGCCTCGAAAGTTTTTTCAAGGCAAAAAGAAACCTAAACGTTCCACTTTCAACTGGATTTCCTCAATGAGCACTCTCACTCTGTCAACGATTCGACACAACTTGTCGAAATTTGACCTCTCCGGACTAAGTATTCCGGTGGTGGTGCTCGTCATCATGGCGATGTTGGTGTTGCCATTGCCTCCGTTGTTGTTGGACTTTTTGTTTACTTTCAACATTCTTTGCAGTTTGGTGGTGATCATGATCGCCATCGGCACCCGCAAGCCGCTTGAGTTTTCATCTTTCCCCACCGTCTTGTTGTTTGCCACCATGTTGCGCTTGGCGCTGAACGTGGCTTCCACCCGTGTGGTGTTGGTCAATGGCCACGAAGGCGCTCACGCTGCCGGTAAGGTGGTGCAGGCCTTCGGTGAGTTCGTGATCGCCGGTAACTATGTGGTCGGTTTCATCATCTTCGCGATTTTGATGATCATCAACTTTGTGGTGGTGACCAAAGGTGCGGGACGCGTCTCTGAAGTGAACGCCCGTTTCACCTTGGACGCCATGCCCGGTAAACAAATGTCGATTGACGCTGACTTGAACGCTGGCGTGATCGACCAAGAAACTGCCAAAACACGCCGTGCCGAGCTGGCCCAAGAATCTGATTTCTTCGGTTCTATGGACGGTGCTTCTAAATTCGTGAGCGGTGACGCCATGGCCGGTTTGTTGATTCTGTTGATCAACTTGATCGGCGGCTTGATCATCGGTGTGGCCCAACATGACTTGCCCGTGGCTGAAGCCGGCAAAATTTACACCTTGCTCACCATTGGTGACGGCTTGGTGGCTCAAATTCCTTCTTTGCTGTTGTCGCTGGCCACCGCCATCATCGTGACTCGCGTGACAACCGCTGAATCAATTTCTGAGCAGGCTTCTGTTCAGTTGGCCAACCCCACCGCCTTGTTCATCTCGGCTGTGATCTTGATCATCTTGGGCATGGTGCCCGGCATGCCGCACTTGATGTTCATCACCTTGGCTTTGGCCTCGGCGGGCTTAGGGCTCATGATCGTCACCCGTGAAGTGCAAGACGAACAAGCCGAACAAGCCGTCAAAGACGCCACGCCTACTGATGCACCGAAAGAACTCGACTGGGACGATGTGGACCAAGTCGACCTCATTGGTTTGGAAATTGGCTATGGCTTGATCCCGTTGGTCAACGCCGAAACCGGCGGCGAGCTGATGACACGCGTCAAAGGCGTGCGCAAAAAATTGTCTGCCGAGTTGGGCTTCTTGGTCCAACCCGTGCGTATCCGTGATGACTTGAACATTGACCCAGACGCTTACAACATCGTGCTCAAAGGCGTGGTGCGCGGCAAAGGCGAAGTCAAAGTCGGTCGCGAATTGGCGATCAACCCCGGCCACGTGTATGGTCAGTTGGAAGGCATTGCCACCCGCGAACCCGCCTTCGGTTTGGAGGCTGTGTGGATCGAACCTTCTCAACGCGACCAAGCCCGCACCCTCGGCTACACCGTGGTCGATGCCGCCACCGCTATTTCTACCCACCTCAACAAAGTGCTGCGCGAAAACGCTTCCGACATGTTGAGCCACGACGAAACCCAACAGTTGCTCGACAAATTGGCTGCCAAGTCACCCAAAATCGTCGAGGACTTGGTGCCCGGCAAGTTGTCGCTCGGCATCTTGACCCGCACTTTGCAAAACTTGTTGGCCGAGTCGGTGTCCATCCGCGACATGCGCACCATCGCTGAAGCGTTGACCGAAGCCAGCACCCGCACGCAAGACCCAGAACAACTCACCGCCATGGTTCGCCCCAAGCTCGGCCGCATGATCATGCAAAGCCTGATCGACGGCGACAACGGCTTGCAAGTCATGACGCTGGAGCCATCGTTGGAGCAGTTGCTGCACAACGTGCTGCAACAAAGCCAACCCGGCCAAGCCGTGGTGATGGAGCCGGGCTTGTCAGAAAACTTATTTGCCGGTCTGCGCGAAGGCGCGCGCACCGTAGAAGACATGGGTCACCCCGCTGTGTTGGTGGTGTCCCCCGTGATTCGTGGTTGGTTGTCCAAAGCCGCACGATTCCGCGTGAACGATTTGACTGTGCTGTCTTACAGCGAAATTCCGGACGATCAGGCCGTCAAAGTGATCCACACCGTGGATGCCAAAGCCCGATAAACCGAAAACCTATAACAAAGACAGAGTGAGCTGACCCTATGGAACTCAAACGCATCCTTGCCCGCGACATCCGCGCTGCGAACGAAAAGGCCGTGGCCCAATACGGCTCCGACGTGCTCGTCATTTCGAGCAGCCAAGTCAATGGTTTGACCGAGCTGATCGTGGCGGTTGATCTGGCCCCGATGACCACAGAGGAAGCCGATCCGTTTTTGAAAACACAGTTCGCTTCGTCAGCCAAGCCCACAGGCAAGTTTGATGTGTTGCTGGGACAGACACTGGACCAAAACAAGCGCGATGCCCGCGAGCGCCAAGCCACCAAAGTGGCCAAGCCCATCGTGGAAATGGCCGCAAAGCCTGTCGCACCCAAGGCCAAGCCTGCAGTCAAAGTGACCGCCCAACCGGTGGATGAATCGGCCAAGCGCGCCGCTGAAGAACACGACACCTTGCGTGGCCGCGAAATCGTGGCGCTGGTGCGTGAAGAACTCAACTCCCTGCGCCGTGAATTCAAACTCGGCCAACAAATGGCCGCTTGGCAACAAGGCGGCATGCCTTTGCCCGCTGCCATCGCACCTTTGCGCGACGCCTTGAACGACGCGCCCATTCCTGTGGCCTTGCGTGCTTTGCTGATTGACAGCATCAAAGACCACGACAACATGGCCGATGCCATGGGCGCTTTGAGCCGCCAGCTCAGCCACTCGGTCGAACAAGTGCAAGCCCAAACACCCGTGTCAGGCATCCACGCCTTGGCTGGTCCCTCTGGTGCTGGCAAGTCGATGATGGTGGCCCGTTTGGCGCAACACGCCGCGCAACAACACGGCAGCGAAAAAATCATGGTCATCAGCTTCCAAGACCAGCGTGCTGGCGCTTGGAACCAAACCCAATTGTTGTGCGCGCAGTCAGGTGTGGATTCATTCCGCGCCACCAATGCCGCCACTTTGAAACTCTTGCTCGACGAGCACACCGACCGTCAACTCATCTTGATTGACACCCCCGGCGTGCAAATGAACGAGCGCTTGGCCGAGATTCGCGCCATGAACCTGAATGTGCAGTGCCACGCCGTGATTCCGGCAGACGCATCGGCTGCCAACATTCGCCGTGTGTTTGACAACACCGACAACGTGTGGGCCTCCTTGATGCTGAGCAAACTCGACGAGTCCAACCAACCGTGGGCCTTGTTGCAGTTTTTGACCGACAAATCGGTGAGCGTGTCGGTGGCCAGCCATGGCGAGCGCACCGTCGATTTGGTGCAAGACGTGTCCTTGGCCGGTTTGGTGCAGTGCGCCCTCGACAACTTGCCATTGCCAGAAACCGAAGAACAAGCGCAGCAAAATGCACGCGATGCAGCCGTCAACGAACTGGCTGTGTCCAAACTGTCGCAAATCGCAGCTAAATTCAAAACCGAAACCACAGGCTTGACCCATGAGTAATCCACGCAAAACAGAAGTCATCGGCATTGCCAGCGGCAAAGGTGGCGTCGGTAAAACCACCACCTCCATCAACTTGGCGGTGGCACTCACGCAGCTGGGCCACAGCGTCATGTTGTTTGATGCCGACCTCGGTTTGGCCAACGCACAAATTGCACTTGGCGCGCGCGCTGAATACAACTTGGGTCACTTCTTGGCCGGTCAAAAAACACTGCAAGAAATTCTCATCACCACCCGTCAAGGCGTGAAGCTCATCCCAGGTGCCTCGGGCATGCAAGAGCTGGCAGGCCTGAGCGACATCCAAGCGGCCAGCATCGTGCAGTCGTTTGGCGTGTTGGCCGACGATGTGGACTATTTGATCGTGGACGTGGCCGCCGGCATTTCACCTTCTGTGTTGTCGTTCTTGGCTGCTTGCCAACGCCGCTTCATCGTGGTGAAAGACGACCCGTCGTCCATTGCCGATGCCTACGGCACCATCAAAATCTTGAGCAAAGAGATGGGCTTGGACGAAATCTATCTCTTGCCCAACATGGTCAAGAGCCAGTCGGAAGGCTGGAAACTTTATAAAAAGCTCAACGACGTCTGTGTGCGTTTCTTGGGCGAATCGGTGCACTACCTCACCTCGATCGAAGAAGACGAAATGGTCTTGCGCGCACTCAAAAAATACCAGTCGGTGATGGAACTCGCCCCTGGCACAGCTGCCGCGCGTGACTACATGCGTTTGGCAGAGGCATGCACGCACTTGCGTCCGATTGACCACCCCTCGGGCGGCCTGCAATTTTTCATGGAGCGACTGATGCAAAACGGTTCGTCTGACACATGAGAGCACTATCCCCCGTACAGATGTACGACTCCTGCAAGCCCAAAGGCGAAGATTTGGTCATGGCCCATTTGGGTCTGGTCAAACGCGTTGCTTTGCACTTGAAGGCGCGTATCCCCGCATTCATGGAGCTCGATGAGCTGATTCAAGTGGGCATGATTGGCCTGCTCGAAGCCTCACGTGCGTTTGATCCGGTCAAGGGCATCGAGTTTGAAAACTTCGCTCACAGCCGTGTGCGCGGTGCCATGTTGGACGAAGTGCGACGCTTGTCGTTCCTACCCCGTTCGGCGGTGGCGTTCAACAAAGAACACAACACCACGGTGCACGCTTTGGCCGCTGAGTTGGGCCGCACGCCCACGCAAGCTGAAATTGCCGAGTACATGGGTAAAGACCTCGAAGAGTTCCACAAAGAGCGCGGCAAAGCCAAGCGCTTTGAAACCTATTCCATGGAAGTGGTCACCGAAGAAGTGATGACCATCGCCGACGACAGCTCGCAGCAGCCTGAAGTGATTGTGGAAGAAGCGCAGTTCATGGATGCCGTTACTGACGCGATTGCTCAGTTGCCCGAGCGTGAGCAGCTGGTCATGCAGCTCTACTACGTCGAAGAGTTCAACCTCAAAGAGATTGGCGAAACCTTGGGCGTGAGCGAGTCTCGCGTGAGCCAGATCTTGTCCTCTGTGGTCAAAAAATTGCGTGGCACCTTGAAAGTAGAGACCGCGTCTGAGACCGAGAAGGCTGAGACAAGGAGACGCGCATGAGTAACTTCATGATGAACATGATCTCGTGGATCTTGTTGCTTCTGGTCATCTTGACGCTGTACCTCATCGACAAGATCAACCACTTGGCCAAGATGTACGAGGCGCCCAAACCAGAAACAGAACCTTCGCTGCCCGATTTCGGCGCAGAGATTCCTGGCGATTTGTTGTTCTCCGGTTTGGAGGGCAAGAAACTCTGGGATGCCATGAATGGCAAACAAGTCGAGGGTTTTGATGCCACCTTGATCGAGGCCCTGCGCCCGCATTACGAACCGATTCTGCGTGAACACATCACGGCCAGTTTCAAAGACGGCATTGAAGACGCGCTGGGTGGCACCGAAAACCACATGCCCAGCTCGACGCGCAAAATTTCAACGGCGCGCGGCCACATCCAATCGTGGTTGCCACCGCAGCATTTGGGGAGCGTGTACCGCTCGGCCTTGGAGTTTGCGGGGAGCTACTGCGAAAACCCAGATCCCGAAGTGCTGTTGCGCCTGAAGCAAACCGTGGACAGCGTGGTGGACATGCTTTACCAACGTGTGGGCATCACCAATGAAGTGCCGTTCTCAGAATTTTTGTTTGAAGAAGTGTCTGTGGCTCAGCCTGACGCTGCCAGCGACGACGCCATGTTGGCACTGACAGATGATTCAGGTTCGTCTGAGGTGTTGGGCGATGGTTTGCTAGAAAACAGCGACACGCGTGAACCTACGCCAGAAGAGTTGGCGCAAGGACTTGAGCATGTGCAGGCCTATGAAGACCAACAGCGGCAAGAAGTTGCCGCTGAGACGGTCGAAGCGGTGATGCATCCCGATGCGTTGACGCATTCAGATGCCGCACCACTTGAGGCCAAGCCTGTTTGATCGGCTGTTTGTACAGATGTCACTCAAGTTTGCCCAACCCCTTCCGATACTGCCTGTGTAAGCGAAGAAATACACAGGAGTTAATCAAATGCGAGCCAATTCACGAGCCATTCAAAGTTACGGCGATGTCAAAGTCAGCAGCGGCGTTGCCACGGCCAACAATGTGCAATTGATTCAAATGTTGTTTGACGGCTTGCTGGAGAGTTTGTCCACGGCACGTGGCCACATTCAGCACAAAAATATCAATGAAAAATCCAAAGCCATTGCACGCGCCAGCCGCATTGTGATTGGCCTGCAAGGTGCTTTGGATTTTGAAAAAGGCGGCGACCTGGCCAACAACCTCAATGAGTTGTACAGCTATGTGACCCGTCGTTTGTTCCACGCCAACGCCCACAACGATGTGGCCGTGTTGGATGAGATTCACGGTTTGATGCGCGAGATTCGCGATGCTTGGGAAGGTGTGCCTTCCTTGGTGCCCGCGACCAACCGACCTGTTGGCATGATGAACTGATAGCGGATTTCTTCTTTTTAGAAGTTTTTCGTTATTTATCAGTTAATCTTGCAGGTTGTGCGGAACAATTTTTAGGCGCATCCAAGTTTTTGACTTGGGTGCGCCAACCTGCTTGGGGAGAGTGTTAGATGTCAGCAATTATTGGTTTGGTCGTTCTGTTCATTTGCGTGTTCGGCGGTTTTGTGATCGCCGGCGGTAGCTTGGCGCCCATTATCAAAGCCACCCCATTCGAAATGTTCATTATTGGTGGTGCTGGCGTTGGCGGCATGATCACGGGTAACTCGGGTGCCGTTTTTAAAGGCGCTTGGGGCGGTATGGGCCGCGTACTCAAAGGCCCGCGCTACCACAAGGAAGACTACATCGCCATCATTGCCGTCATCTCCAAGTTGATGAAAACACTCAAGGCTGAAGGTGCCGTGGCGATGGAATCGCACGTGGAAAACCCAGAGGCCAGTGCCATTTTTGGTGAATGTCCCAAGATGCTGCATGACCACGGTTTGGTCGGCTTGATTTGCGACACCATCCGTTTGATGGTGGTGTCCTCAGGCACCTTGAGTCCTTATGCGGTGGAAGACGTGATGACCACGTCCATCAAACACCACCACCACAGCGAAATGCAAAACGCGGATGCCCTGTCTACCTTGGCTGGCGCTTTGCCCGCGCTGGGTATTGTGGCTTGCGTGTTGGGTGTGGTGAAGACCATGGGCGCGATTGACCAACCCCCCCCTGTGTTGGGTGCCTTGATTGGTGGCGCGTTGGTGGGTACGTTCTTGGGTGTGTTCTTGGCCTACGGTATTTTCGAACCCTTCGGTAAGCGCTTGGTGCAGATCATTGACGAAGACAGCGAGTCACTGAAGGTGGCTCAGCAAGTCATCATTGGCAACATGCATGGCTACCCCGTTCCACTCATCATCGAAGCTGCACGCGTGTGTATCAACCACCATGCTCAGCCCACCTTTGGCGAACTCTTTGATGCGTTGAGGAAATAATGGCTGACGAAAAAGACGCGGCAGCCGCCCCCGAAGACGCGGAAAAAGCAGCAGCAGAAGCCGCAGCAGCGGCTGCTGCCGCGGCTGCGGAAGCAGCCAAAAAAGCGGAAGAGGAAAAAGAAGAAGCCGCCCCTGCACCCGTCATCATCATCAAGAAAATCATTGACGATGGCCACGGTGGCGCTCACGGTGGTGCTTGGAAGATCGCGTTGGCCGACATGATGACGGCGATGATGGCGTTCTTCTTGTTGATGTGGCTGTTGGGCGCGTCCAACGAAGACCAACGCAAAAGCATTGCCGATTACTTCAAACCCACCTCACAAAGCTTGGTGGCCATTGGTCAATTGGCTGGCTCCAACGGTGTGTTGGGTGGCCGCTCCATCATTGACCCCGATGGTTTCCCATTTGCAGCCAAGCAAACGGCGCTGCTGGAACGTTTGACCCCTCGCTCAGAAGGTGGCCCCAACCCCAGCACCGACCCCGGCCAAGAAAATAACAACCCCTACTCAGACCCAGACAAACTGACGCCTGAGCAGAAGAAAGAAATTGCCGCTGCGCAAGAGAAAGCCGACTTTGACAAGCTCGAAAAAGAGATTGAGCAAAAGCTGTCGGAAAACAAAAAACTGGGCGGCTTGAAAGATCAAGTGTCGGTCACGCGTGACAAACAAGGCCTTCGCATTGAGATCATCGACAAAGCTGACTTCGCCATGTTCCCCAGCGGTGGCATGAGCATGCAGGGCAAAGCGTCGAGTTTGATCAGCGAAATTGCAGCGTCGTTGGCAGAAATGCCCAATAAAATTGCCATTCGCGGCCACACCGACAGCGTGCCCTTCAACAACAAAGAAGGCCGCAACAACTGGTCGCTCTCGGCTGAACGCGCTGAAGTGACCCGTGCTTTGTTAGAGAAAAGTGGCATCAAAGAAAGCCGTTTCGCCCGCATCGAGGGTGTGGCAGACACCGATCCGTTCAACCCTAAAGACCCACGCGACCCGCGCAACCGTCGCATGAGTATCACGGTGCTCTACAACGAACAAGACTAAAACGGTCTAGACGCAAAAAAGGCAGCTCATTGAGCTGCCTTTTTTCTTGGGTGTCGTCAGAGACGTTAAGCCGCTGAGCGCAGGTCGTACTTGTTGATCTTTTCAATCAAGGTGGTGCGCTGCAAATTGAGCAACTTGGCTGTGCGTGACACATTGCCCGAGTTTCGGGTGAGGGCCTGCTCAATGATGCTGCGCTCAATCTGAGCCATGCGTTCTTTGAGCGACAAGCCTTCGGGTGGCAAATGAGGCATGCCTTGGGCCAGCATGATGATGCCCTCGATCTCGTTTTCCTCTTCCTCGGGCTGCTCGTTCATTTCGGCCAGCACTTCGGGGGGTGGTGTCATTTCCAGCTTGGCCAGCAGTGGCGCTTGGGCTTGAAGCTCGGCTTGTGCCGACACCAAACCTTTGGGCAACAGGCTAGGGGGGATGGCGCGTAAGTCCAGCTCTTGGCCTGCGTACAGCGTGCTGAAACGGTCCACCAAATTAGACAACTCGCGCACATTGCCAGGCCAAGGGTACTTTTGCAGGGCCGTCATGAAGTCGGCCTTGAAACGAATAGGTTGCTTGCCAAAGTTGACACATTTTTTGGCAAAGAATGCCAATAACTCGGCCACGTCATCGTTGCGTTCACGCAACGGTGGGGTCACCATGGGCAGCACATTGAGTCGGTAATACAAGTCTTCGCGGAACCGACCGGCAGCAATTTCGGTTTCTAAATCGCGGTGGGTCGCGGCCACCACGCGCACATCGACCTGGACCTGGCGGGTGCCGCCAATCGGGTCCACGGTGCGCTCTTGCAGCACGCGCAGCAATTTGACTTGCATGTCCAGCGACATGTCGCCAATTTCATCCAAGAAGATGGTGCCGCCATGGGCCAGCTCAAAGCGACCAATGCGATCGGCCACAGCGCCCGTGAATGCGCCCTTGCGGTGGCCAAACAGTTCGCTTTCTAACAAGTCTTTGGGGATGGCCGCGCAGTTGATGGGCACAAAATTGGCGCCACAGCGGTCTGATTGCTCATGCAGCAGCCGAGCCAAAAGCTCTTTGCCTGTGCCGCTTTCGCCCGTGATCATCACGGTGGCGTTGGAGTTGGCCATCGTGGCGACCAATTGGCGCAACGTGGCAGCTGACTCGCTGGAGCCAATAAAGTTTGTCGTGGGTTTCATGTCAAAAATTCCTACACATGATTGTCGATGACAACAAACATTTCACAAGACAGAAAAAGTATTCGTCTTGAAAAATGTTAAAGATGCCTTGATCGGTGCCGAATCTAGGGGGAGACCTCTCAAGGACATAGACATGAACCGCATCACACATTGGGCTATTGCAGCCTCCGCTCTTTTGTTGACCGCTTGCGCCAACACGCCGCCGCCCATGCCTGCACAAGGGCGCATGGACGACAGCGCCAACATGATCACGCCGATGACCCAAAAGCGCGAAACCTTGGTGGCAACGGGTTATGCGGTCATTAGTATTCAAAATCACCGTAACGCGGCTCAGCAACGCTTGTTGGCCATCCGCGCTTCCAAGCTTGACGCCTACCGCGCGTTGACCGAACAGGTCTACGGCCAGCAACTCGATGCCAGCACCACCGTGGCTGACATGACCGTGATGAGCGATACCTTCCGCGCCCGTGTGGAAGGTGTCATTTATGGCGCAGTGCTGGTCAGCATCACCCCCGTGGGTGACGACACCTATGAAACCACCATGTCGCTGGACCGCAACGTGGTCAACGATTTGCGTGCTTTGTACATCGCAAGTTTGAGCAACAAGCGCTAAGCACAGACCTCAAAAAGAGATGGGTATGTGGACTTCTTCGCGCCGACGCCTGTGCATCGCCACCTTGCTGGGGTTGATGGGTGTCAATTTTTCAGTCGTTGCGGCAGACCTGAGCGCCCAAGAGCGCCTCAACGCCATTCGCAGCGCGATGGTGGAAGCGGCCATGAAGTCCAACACCCGCGTGAGTGCCACGAGCTGGATGGAGAGCGATGGCAAATTGCGTGAACTCAACCGCTTTTCGTCTGAAATCAAACTGCGTGATTTACAGCTTGCCGAATACGTGCGTGATGCTGGGCAACAGCCTAAGGCGGAGTTGGTAGTTGCTAACCATGTAGAGGCTGTTCAACCGGGTCGTTGTGAAGCGCCTCAGGCCAAAGCACCTTTACGCCAAGTGATGACGGTGGGTTTGAATTTGTCTTCAGGCTTGGTGTCCACGCAACGCTATCAGGCGCAGCAGCTGGGTTTTGCGGCCCGCACACGGTTGATGCAAGCCGCTGCGCGCTCTGAGCGCTGGCGTCTCATCAGCACCCAAGCGCAACCACGCACCTACGACCGTTTGGTTCACGGCCATGGCGAAGAGCATGTGGAATGGCATGCCCAGCTCACGGTCACGCCAGTGCCTTTTGCGGGTGTGTCAGATGACCACACGGCCTTTGGCTTGACCCTGCAGGTGAGCGGCCCTGGTCAGCGCCAAGGTTGGTTCAGCGCAGAAGAGGTGGTGTTGTCCAGCTTGCCCACACAAGCCTACGGTACGCCCAAGGTGGACACCGATACCCATGCCACCATTGCCCGCGCTGTCGATGCCATGGTTCAGCAACTCGAAAAGCAGTTGGCCTGCGAACCACAAACGTTCGCGGTTCAGCACAAGGAGGGCAGTTTGGCCCTCAATGCCGGCAGCAACGCGGGCTTGCGCGTGGGCGATCAGCTGATGATTGCTGATCCCTCTGTGCTGCCCCGCCACACACTGGAGCCAGGCGCGCTTGACGCCGCCGTGTTGGCCGAAGTCAAATCAGTCACGCCTTATCAGGCCGAGCTCAAGCAAGTGGCTGGACGCAAACAAAAATTCAATGGGGCTTGGGTTGCTTGGCCTTACACGTATTAAAAGATCGACGGGAGAACCGACCATGAACATGCCTACCCCCTCTCTTCGCGCCTTGTTGTGCTGCATTGCTGTGGCGATGCCGATGTGGGCATTGGCTGCTGGCCCCGCACCACGCAACACGTACCACGTGGTGTCGGGTGACACGCTGGACAAAGTGATTCGTAAAACCATGCCCGACAGCCCGTTGCGGGTTGAAATTTTGCGCAATGCCTTTGTGCAGCAAAACCCACAGGCCTTTACCAAATCACCTCCCCGATCTTTGATGGCGGGCGCTGTCTTGAACGTGCCCAACCACGACGACTTGCTGCGTAGCTTCACAGTGCCCGGGCAAGCCCCTGGTAACAGTGGCATGAGCCGCGGCGGTGGCTATTCGACCGCTGACATGAACATGAGCGAGCGCAAAAACTGGGTGCGCTTCCCGTAAAGGGTTGTCATGGCCATCCTAGGTCCAGAAGGCGTCAACGCGATTTCGCGTGTGGCGCCTATTCATTTGGAAATGCGCACTGCGTATGTGGAAGCGCCTGTGGCACGAGAGCTCGGTTTGCACGATGGGCAGATCGTGCAGGCCGCCGCGACGGTGGTGAACCACCAGCTCAAGCTGGTGCTCAACGAGCACGTCTTCAATTTACCCTTGTTTCCCTATATCAAAGAGGGCGATTTGGTGCAGCTGCGTGCGCAACTCTTGCCTGCTGGCAAGTGGGCGTTGCAGTTGCTGCACACCGGCAACTTTGCTGGGCCAGAAGCGCCACAGGCGGCCATTCCTACGCGCTTGAACACCTTGTTGTTTCAGCCCGGCGGCTTTGCCAGTTTGCTGACCCTGCTGCGCCCCGGCGTGCTGGAGAGCTTGGTGCCACCGGTGCAAGACGCGGGCGAATTGAAAAAGCGCATCACCGCGCAACGCTTGAGCATGGGCAGTTTGCAAGCGCAAACCTTGAAACGCTTTGTGTTGGGCCATAGCAAAACCTCTGAAGCCAGTTTGGCTGATGGCGAGCCCGTGGCCGACAACACCAAGGTGTTGCTGCGCTTGCTCATGGCCGAACGTGCGCGTGTGGAAGAAGACAGTGGCGACACCCAAGAAAGCCTGCATCACGCCCTCGATGAAGTCGAGGCGGCACAAGTTCAGTCTGCCCAAAATTTGCACAAAGGCGAGCTGAACTTCGCCTTGGTCATTCCGTTTCGCGATGCCGATCCTGTGGCGCTGCACTTCGAACAAAAAGGCAACAAGCCGGGCCAGCCCAAAAATCCGCTGGTGGTCAACATGCACACCCAAAGCCGTGTGCTGGGTGAGGTGTGGCTCAAAACCACCATCAGCAACAACGCGCAGGTGGACTTGACCATGTGGGCTTTGAACAAAGACGTGGCCGATTTGGCCAAATTCAATGCCAGCGAGCTGACCGATGAACTCGAAAGCGCGGGCCTGCGCATGGGTAGTTTTCAGGTCTACAACGCGCCACGCCCAGAGGCCCTAGAAGACCATCCCCCGACCGAACACGGCAGCTTGGTGGACACCCGCGCATGACGGACAAACACTACATGCAAGCCGTGGCCCTGGAATATGGGCGCAACAAGGCACCCACGGTCACCGCCAAGGGCGACGACGAACTGGCGCGCCGCATCGTGGCTGAGGCTAAGAAGCAGGGCGTGTACGTGGCCGAAGACCCGCGCCTGTTGGCCATGCTGAGCCGACTCGATGTGGGGCAAGAAATTCCGGAAGATATGTTCACCGCCGTCGCCGTGATTTTGGCGTGGGTGTATTGGCTCAAGGGCATGCAGCCCGGGGATGAAAAGCCTAAATAATTGTTACGCTTCAGCGTAGCCGCGGCCACCGCGTCGACCGCGCGAGACTTTGCCTAGGCGGTCATAAATCTCGACCGAGCTTGTCGGGTCTTGCACTTGAAGGCTTTGCAGTGCGCCGCGGATGGCGTCAATCTTTCGGCCAATCAGCACCTCGTTGCGGCGATGCATGTCGCGGCAATGGGCCATGTGCGCTTTGAAGCCGTCCCATTCAGGGCCGAGCGCATCCGCTGAGTCTGGGCCTTGGATGCCCGCCAGTTGCGCGAGCTGCTGGAGCAGCTCATTCTTGGTGCTTTGCGACGCTTCAAAGGCGTCTAAATCTTGCACCTTCAACTGCTCGAACTCTTGTTCAAGCATGTCTTCCAGTGTTTTCGCCAAGGCCAAAGCCTGCTCAAGTGAGGAGGCTTGCGTATCCGTGGCGGGTGTCGTCATATCGGACAAAAGAAAATCAATCGGCACAGAAGTGCCGTTCAATTACCGATCATTTTTTCGAGGGCCACAAAGTTCTCAGCGATGCGGCGTGGGTTCACAGGGTAGTTGCCTTCCTTGATCGCCTGCTTGATGGCTTCTACTTTGGAGCGGTCGAAGTCTGGTTGCGCCATGACTTTTTGGGCGACGTTGCTCAAGCTCACTTTATCTGCTCCTGCGGAAGATGCTTTCTCCATAGACGGAGCCAAGTCTTCCTTGGCTTGCGCGGCAGAAGGGCTTCGTTTTTCGACTTTGTCGATGGCACTGCGAATCGCAGCGTTCGATTGCGTCATCCGACCGTAGTTTGAAATTGCGTCATTCATGATGTTTTCACTTTCTCTAACCTGTAACCCAGGTCAAAACTTTTTCACAACACTTCAATCGACTTCAAATTCTAGAACTTGAGCGTTTTCTTGAAATATTTTTTAAATACCACTTTTCACCTCAGTTTTGCGGCATTCGGTCCAGTGATCACGCCATAGAGTGATCGACCCGACTCGACATTTTTTAAGCGAATTTGTTCACCTAGACCACCATCTTGCAACGCTTCCGCGCGCATTGTGATGGAAAAGCCTTGCCCTTCGCCTGCTGTGACCTGAACCTCTTGTCCGCGCTTGACCAACACAGCGGTCTTTACATCGTACGAACGCAGAGGGGTGTTGGGCGTGAGGTCACGCACCAACTCCATGTTTTTTAGTAATTTGGTATCGGAAATGATTTGGTTTTCCATGCCCGCAGCGGGCATTTCGGCATAACTGAACATCGCAGGTGTGATGACGGTGCCGCGCTTGAGCAGTTCTTTAGACACCAACACTTTGTACAACACAGGTGCCGATGGGTTGGCGCGGTTCACCGGTGCAGAGGCTTGGCCTGTGTTCATGTTGACGAAAAGCTGCCAAGCGGGCTGCGCACAGCGCACACGAATGGCAGGCTGGTTAGGAAAGGGCTGCTCAAACTGCAGGTTTTGTTGACAGTTTTGCACCGTGATGCGTGGGTCCACAGGCACCACTTGCACCTGTTTACCTTGGAAAGAAGGGTGGTTTGCAGCCCATTGCTGGGCTTGCTTTTGCAAAGCCTCAAAGGCGCTGTCTGGCAAAGGCGAATCCGCTGCAAACCCAAGCTGGGCATGGCTTAGCACGCATGCGGCCAGCCACAAGCCCCAGCGCTTGAAGCGTGGGGTGTCGGCATTTTTTAGGCACAGCATTTGCATAGTCATTCGGGTCAGTGTTGATGTTTTGACATTTGTTCAGACCCAACCCTTCATGCAAGAACGAAGCCAACTTTTAAAACGGACCGACTAACCGGAGCCCTCCATGCGACTCGACCCGTCCTACAACCCTCAGGTGAACACCACCGACACCCCAGGCATGCCTATGCTGCCGCGGAGTCAGTTGGCGTACGCCCGCACCGCGCCCGCTTTCACGCGCGCGATGGCCAGCGCCAGCCTATCTGGCTCTTTGGCACCCGAGGGCAGCACGGCAGCGTGGGGCACCTCGGTTCGCTCAGGCCAAACGTTGACAGGCATCGTGCGCGAGCAAATGGCTGCGCGCGGCGTGAACATTTCGAACAACGAAGCCATGCGCTTGGCGCAAACCGTGGCGCGTTCGAACAACATCGCCAACCCCAACATGATTCACCCAGGTCAGCAACTGAACCTGGACAGTTTGAATTTTTCTTTGCAACAAGCGCAAGCGGTGAACCAAGCCATTGCAGCCAACAAAGCCGCAGCAGCTTCGGCGGCAGCCCCCGCTGTCACGCCTGCAGCGAATGTCAACACCTTGAACACCAACACAGCTCTAGGCAGTGCTGCCTTGGCAGGCACAGCGCAAGTGCAGTTGCTCACGCGCTCAGACCGCAGTGGCAATGTGGTGCTGGAAAAAACCATTGATCGTGCGATTGAAAAAGGCTTCATTCCCGCACAAGACAAACAAGCCGTGATGAACAAGATTGTTCAGCTCTCGCAAGAGCACCGCTTTGCACCCGATGACTTTGCGCGCCTCACCTTGATGGAGAGCGATGGCATGAACCCCAAAGCTTCCAACAGCCGTTGTCACGGCATCATCCAGTTTTGTGATGGTCCTGACCGAGGCGCAGCCAGCGCAGGTTTTGGCGCCAACCCCAAAGCCATTCTGGGCCACAGCGTGTTGCAGCAGCTCGACATGGTGGGTAAGTATTTTGAAGACACAGGTCTGAAGAACTTTGGTCCTGTGGGTTTGGATGATCTGTACTTAACAGTACTCACGCCAGCGGCGCGTAACGAAACGCGGCCCAATGCCGCATTGAATATTCCGGGCCAACAAGCGGCTTACTTGCATGTGAACCGCGACATGCGTGCACCCATCACGCGTAACTCCATCTTGGCGGGCTTGCACCAAAACGCCAATGAACGTTTGGGTACGGACGTGGCGCAACGCCCCTCCATGCAGGCGGCTCGCTTGAGCGCCTATGCCGCACAAGCGGTTGTGACAGAAGTTCGCTAATTTCACCTCAGCGGCAAAAGTTTGCCGCTCAAACCGTCAAAACCGCCGTGGCACGGCTCTTGCATTAATCGACACGAGGTCTCACAACTTGAGGCCATGTGTCAATAAACAGGAGTCTTGTTATGGACGTTTTTAATTCAGCCTTTGGAATTCACGAGCGTGCGCTTGGCGTGAGAAGCCAACGCATGGAAGTGTTGGCGCGCAACATCGCCAACGCCGACACGCCTAACTACAAAGCACAAGACGTTGATTTCAAGGCGATGCTCAAAGAAGCCAAGACTGAATATTTGACGGCCACCAACGAAAAGCACTACGCCGGTCTGCAAGAAGCGCAAGACAACGGCATGCGCTATCGCACACCTTTCAACAGCTCATTCGACGGCAACACCGTGGAGATGAACGTGGAACAAGCCCAATACGGTAAGGCGGCGGGTGACTACCAAGCCACCTTGCAATTCTTGCAAAACCGCATTGGCGGCTTGCGTAAAGCCATGCGCGGGGAGTAATAGACCATGCAACTCGACAACGTTTTTGGTATTGCAGGCACAGCGCTGAACGCGCAAGCCATTCGCATGAACACCACCGCTTCTAACTTGGCCAACGCCAACTCGGTCGCGGGTTCAGAAGAAGAGGCCTACCGCGGCCGTCGCCCCTTGTTCAAAGCTTTGATGGACCAAGAGATGACGCACGCGGGTGCTCAGTTTGTCGGTGGCGTCAAGGTGGACCGCATCGTCAACGACCCTGCACCGATTCGCAAAACCTGGGAACCAGGCAATCCACTTGCTGACAAAGAAGGCTATGTCTTTCACTCCAACGTGAATGAAATGTCTGAGATGGTCGACATGATGGCCGCTTCGCGGTCTTACCAAAACAACGTCGAAGTGGTGAACACCGCACGTCAACTGATGATGCGCACCCTTGAAATTACCAAGAGCTGATAGCGCTCAACAGGAGTCTTAAATGGCCATCGATACATCTTCCATCAGCGGCATCATGACGACTGCGCAGTACAACGCGCAGAAAGCTGCCACCCCACAAAACACCAGCATGGGTCAGTCAGAGTTTTTGACACTGTTCACGACGCAGCTGAAAAACCAAGATCCGACAGACCCTGTGAAGAACGAAGCCTTCGTGGCTCAGCTCGCACAGTTCTCGCAACTCGAAGCAACGACAGCGATGAAGACCAGCATGCAAGGCTTAGTCTCTAGCATGAGCAATGACCGCATATTGGGTGCCGCTTCGCTTATGGGTAAACAAGTGGCTGTGCCAGATGGCCCTGTGGAAGTGACAAGCACCACTGTTGCTCAAGGCACCATCAATGTGCCTGCTGGCGCAGATGGCATCCAACTCCAAGTGTTCAACGACAAAGGCATCTTGGTCCGCACACAAATCATGGGTGCGCAAGCGCCTGGCGATGTCACCTTGTCATGGGATGGCATGACCGATGGCGGCACGGCGGCTACCAACGGTACCTACCGTTACGTGGCCACTGTCAACAGCAAAGGCACGATGAGCAAACCGACGGTCAATACCTACGCCACTGTCACCGGTGTCAAGAGTGCTGGTACCGCAGACGGAGCCATGTTGTTAGAAGTTGTGGGCGGCAAGACAGTCAACTTGGCCGACGTGAAACGCATCGTCAACTAATTTCAGATTCAAGAATTTCTCTCAGGAGCTAAAGCACCATGTCCTTCTATACCGCACTTACAGGTTTGAACGCCGCTACCGCCCAAATGGGTGTGACGTCAAACAACATCGCCAACGTTTCGACCACCGGTTTCAAACGCAGCCGTACCGATTTTGGCGACATTTTTGCGACATCACCTTTGCAAAAAGCTTCAGCCACCATCGGTCAAGGTGTTGCGCTGAAGAAGGTAACGCAAGAATTCGGTCAAGGTAACTTGGTGTTCTCCTCGAACACCCTGGACTTGGCCATCAGCGGTGACGGTTTCTTCCCATTGAAATCGCAAGACGGATTCCAAGACATCTTCACGCGTAACGGTGTGTTCATGATGAACGACCAATACAACGTGGTGAACTCGGCAGGACAAAAATTGATGGCAGCGTCCGTTGACTCGTCCGGCAAAGCGAACTTGGATGACATGAACGTGTTGACCATCCCGCAAAAAACCACGGGCATGGCCACACAAACCAGCAAGGTGCAATTGGGTTTGAACTTCCCAGCGGATGCGTCTGTGATCAGCAAAGCATTCAACCGCAATGACCCTACGACGTATAACAAGAGCACAGCGCTTACGGTGTATGACGCGGGTGGTAACTCGTATTTGGCTTCCGTCTACTACGTGAAGACCCAAAACGCCAGCCAAGAAACACCCAACAACAAATGGCAAACCTATGTGTATGTAGGTGACAAGTTGGTGAGCGCATCTTTGCAACAAGCCACCAACAGCACGGGTGACGTGATGTACGTGAACAAGTACGGTGAACTCAAAGCCAAAGCAGACTTCAAAACGCCCGCTGAAATTGCAGAATTGAATAGCAGCTTCTCTAAGAAAACTGTGAAGTTCTCTTTGGATGCGTTGACCGATGTGCGTACGTCACAACCCGCCACTGTTTCCGCTGGTTTGGCCACAAGCTTAGGAACCGGATCTAACGATGGTGTGGATTTCAGCAATTACATCAACTTGAACAAGACAGAACTTTTGGGCTTGCAAGGCAGCAGTGGTGTCACATACACCTTGAAAACACCAGCGCTCAATGATGGATTTGCGGTGACCTTTGGTCCCACTTCTGCTCGCGTGTCTGTGAGCGTGGACCCCGATGGAACTAAGGCCCCCACACAGTTGGATATTGCCAATGCGTTGAACAACAATGCCAGCTTTGCTGCATCCTACGTGGCACAGGCGCCTAGTTCAGTGAACATCAATACCATCAGCTTTGGTGGTACGCCCACGGTGAATGACTTCAAAAGTTTTTCAATGTCCGTCAACGGCAAAGTACTGTCATTTGCCAATATAGCGCCAGCATCGACCAGCATGGCTGATTTGGCCACGGCGCTGCAAACGCGTTTGCGCAATGAAGACAATGGCAACACAGATTTGACGGTGACCGCCGTTGGCACGACTGGGTTGAAAATTGTGGATGCTGCGGGGCGCACGATCAGTGCCGTGTCTCTCCAGAGCAATTCAGTGCCTGGGGCGACTGGCGGCAGTGCCACCATCAATAACTCAACTCTGAAAATCACAGCAATTGACCCCAATGTCAGTGCTGAATCAATCGTGAATGAGTTTGTCGTCAAACAAGGTAGCGACAGCATCACGGGCACCAATGGTGTTGCCACTGGAACCGCTGCAGCCATGACCGGCGTGACCAACCCAACGCCTTACCCCCGAAGCGTGGCAAGTTATTTGATGGGCACGGGTCCATTTAAAGCCACTTTCGCTGGTTCGCCTACCGACATCACGGTGACTGGTGACACAGGAGATGCGACCATTGCTGGCTTTGTGACCAAGCTCAATGCGAACGAAGCCTTTTCGGCCTCCTATACCGCTGTTGTGAACGGCACACAGATGGAAGTGATTGCGAAAGATCCAACGACATCTTCACCCACTTCCATTACCAGTGATCTGCAAATTTTCAACACATCCGCTACGGCGGGTTTCAGCTTGATTACTGGGTCGACCAACATTACAACCAACGCAACAGCCATACTGAATACGAAGTATCCAATTGCTGTGGGTGCACCGGTCAGCTACGCAGGTAAACACAGCATTGATGAGTTGAAGAATCTGTTTACTGTCAATGTAGATGGTTCTGTCGATGGTGTGACGGTGGGTTTAGATGGCTTGATTTCTTCGATGAAAAATGTGCCAGCTGCCAACCAAAAATTGTCAGGTACTCAAATCGCTGCTGAATTGACCAACGAAATTCAGCGTGCGTATGGTGATGAAAAACCGTTCAACTTTTCCACGGTGGGTACCCCTACGTTCTCGTTGCAGTTGACCTTAGCTTCTAATAAATCGACCTTAGACAAGTTGCACATTGATTTGTCCACCAAAGGTGATTTGAAGCCTGAAGAGTTGGTGCGCGAAGTTCAAAAGCAAATCAACGACGATGCTACCTACAAGGGCAAGATGACCGTGTCGTATGACACTTTGGCGCAAAAGTTGGTTTTTACGCCAACAGGTAGTAATAAGGTAACGGTCAGCAGTGACCAGACCGCCATTGGTTTGACGGATCCCTTGGTGCAGGGCGTGAACGATGAATCAGTCGGCTTGGCCATGTCGCCTTCCGTGTCGACTTCTCCTTTCCGCGCGCTCAATGACCAGCGTTACGGCATGAAGGTTGAATACGATGCTGTGAAGCAATCCTTTGTCTTCAAGTCGGGTTCTTCTGGTGACACATCCAGCATCGCCATTTCCAGCATTCGTCCTGGCAGTTTGGCAACGCAAAGCGTCAAGGGCTTGGGCATGACCGGCGACCCTGCCAGTTACACCGTTGCAGCTTCCACTGTGGATGCGCTGCGTGGTATCACCTCTAAGCCTGCGGTGTTGACCGGCAATGCCTTGGCCATTAACGTGGACAACAACTTCTCGGTGGATAGCACCAACAACCAATTCGTGGTGTCGGTGAACGGCATCACGGGTACGGTCACTGTCCCTCCCAAAGACACCTACACGCTCGGCACCTTCATGGAAGCCTTGCAAAACGGCATCAATAACTTGCAGAGTGATGGCAAGAATGGCTTGACACCAGAATCAGTCAATGGCGTCAAGGTGACCTACAACACTGCAAAAAATGCGCTGGAGTTCACCACAGGGACAGCCTCTACCGACTCATATATCAAAGTCACAGGCGATGCCAAATGGGGCTTGGACGGCTTAGATGCTAAGTTTGGCACCACCACCACGTGGATCAAACCCAAGCCCTTCACCGATGAAAAAGGTGCCACGGTGTACATCGACGGTTTTGGTGCAGAAACCTCTAGTGCCACTGGCTTTGACACCTTGCCTTCTTGGTCACCGGTCTACTTCGACAAAGGCGAGCTGACCTTTGACACCGCTGGTAACTTGGTGTCACCCAAGCAAGGCGCGCAGTTGGACACGGTGTACTTGCCAAACGGTAAGGGCGCTTTGACCATCAACATTGACTACTCCAAGTCCACGCAGTTTGCGTCTCCGTTCTCTGTGCTGTCGCAGTCGCAAGATGGTGCACCTGAAGGTGACTTGGTTGGTTTGGCCATCAAGGACGATGGCTTGGTGCAGGCCAGTTATTCCAACGGTGCACAAAAGTCATTGGCCAAAGTGGTGTTGGTGAACTTCTCCAACTCATCGGGCTTGCGTCAGATTGGTGACACGAACTACTACAAGACATCTGACTCTGGTACGCCAAAGTACGGTGAAGCCGGTTCGGCTGGTTTCGGTACGGTGCGCTCAGGCGCGACCGAGCGTGCCAACGTGGACTTGACCCAAGAATTGGTGGACTTGATCACCGAGCAGCGTAACTTCCAGGCCAACGCCAAGGCCATGGAAACCAGCACCTCGATGACCAACACCATCATTCAGATCCGTAACTAATCAGTTGCATTAAGAGTCTGATATGGACCGCTTATCTTTCAACGCGATGGCCGCGATCAACGAAGACCGTTTGATCCGCCAACAGTTGTCCAACGACATCGCCAACGTCACCACCGTCGGTTTCAAGCAAACCTTCGAAGCCACCATCCAGCCGCACCAAGCGGTGGGTGAGGGCTTTGACTCTCGCTTGCAACCCCGTCTGTACACCACAGACCGTGTCCGTTTGGATGCGGGTCCTTTGATGGTCACAGGCCGTGATTTGGACGTGTCCTTGAATCACAAAACGGTCATGGGCGTCATGGGCAATGACGGAACGTTGGCATTCACCCGCCGTGGTGACCTGCGTGTCAACCCCAATGGCGTGTTGGAAACCGGTTCCGGTCACATGGTGCAAAGCCAAGATGGTGGGCCCATCACCATTCCTGTGGGCTCCACAGTGAACATCACCAATACAGGCCAAATCTACGCGGTAGACCCCACCCAACAAGGCGTTCCGCAAGAGCAGCTGGTGGGCAACATCATGCTGCGCGATGCCAGCACCACCCATTTGATCAAACGCGAAGATGGTTTGTTCCGGGTTGACGAAAAACCAGTTGGCACGGACTTTGCATCTGGTCCTGAGCCAGTTTCTTTGACACCCAAGGCCCTAGAGGGTAGCAGTGTCAATCCAATGGCATCGATGGTGAAGCTGATTGAACAGAGTCGCTCGTTTGAGCATCAGATTCGAATGATCAAAGAAAGCAAATCCAACGATGAGTCGGGCGCCTCCATGATGAAGGTGTCCTGAATTTGACAGATTAAAGGGGGCGATTAGCCATGGACGCATCATTGTGGGTAGCCAAAACGGGTCTTGACGCGCAGCAAACGCGTATGAACGTCATTTCCAACAACTTGGCCAACGTGAATACGACTGGCTTCAAACGCGACCGTGCCGTTTTTGAAGACTTGCTCTATCAAAACGTCAAGCAACCCGGTGGTCAAACCACCAACAACACCTTGTCCCCAACCGGCTTCATGCTGGGTACGGGTGTGAAGATCAACGCCACTGAAAAACTGCACTTGCAGGGCAACTTGATCAACACCCAGTCTCCGCTCGATTTGGCGGTCATGGGCAATGGCATGTTCCAAATTCAAATGCCAGATGGCACCACGTCGTACACACGCGACGGTAACTTCAAAATTAGCAACACCGGCCAAGTCGTGAATGCGTCTGGCTTTCCGCTGATTCCAGCCATCACCATTCCCGCCAACACTGCCGCTGTGACTTTTGGTCAAGACGGCACGGTGTCGGCCGAGCTGGATGCCGGCGGTGGCTCACAAAACATTGGCCAAATTCAATTGGCACGCTTCGTCAATCCAAGCGGCTTGAAGCCCATTGGTCAAAACTTGTATGAGGCATCACAGGCCAGCGGTGTGGCTCAAATTCTCACGCCAGGCCTCAACGGTGCGGGTGCTTTGAAGCAAGGTTCGCTTGAGGCATCTAACGTGAACGTGGTGGAGGAAATGGTCAACATGATCGAGACCCAGCGCGCTTACGAAATCAACTCCAAGGCCATCTCTGCGGTGGACGGCATGTTGAAGTTCTTGAACCAAAACATCTGATTGAGGTTCAACATGATTGCCCTTCGTTTCCTCGCGCTGTTCGCCATCGTTTATCTGTTGCAAGGCTGCGCCGCCGAGCCCGTCGACATGGTGCTGCGACCTTCACCCGATTTTCAACCGGTGTATCCGCTTGCCGCTGACCGGCAAAAAATTGCCACCGGCGGCATTTACAGCAACCGGCAAAGTGATGCCTGGTTTGGCCGTGGCCGCAATTACCAGGTGGGCGACATCATCACCGTGTTGTTAAACGAATCCACACAAGCCGCACGCACACAAAACACCGACGTGAGCCGCGAGTCTAAGAACTCACTGCCTTCGGGTTTGAATACGCAACTTGCGACCATGTCTCCTTTCTTAAAAGGCATCGATGTCACCGCCAACAACAACAGCTCCAAGGGCGCAGGCAAGGCAGACCAACAAGCCTCGTTGTCTGGCTCCGTGGCTGTGACGGTGGTTGAGATTTTGGCCAACGGCAACTTGATGGTCCGTGGCGAGAAAAAACTCGGCTTGTCTGAAGGCACTGAAGTCATTCAAGTCTCAGGCGTGATTCGTCCTGAAGACGTGGGCCCCAACAGCACCGTGCAATCGCGCCGCTTGGCCAATGCACAAATCGCTTACCGCGGTTCGGGTGATTTGGCCAATGCCACCAAAGCCGGCTGGGGTACCAGCTTGATGCACAAGTACTGGCCTTTCTAAGTATGAAAAACTTTTCTTCTTTTCTGCGCGTTTGCGTGACCAGCCTGTGTGTCTTGGCTGCAGGTGCGGCGCAAGCTGACCGCGTCAAAGACATCGCCACGCTCGCCGCCCAACGCCCTAACCAATTGATTGGTTACGGTCTGGTGGTCGGCTTGCAAGGCACGGGCGATGACGCCTCGGTGCCGTTCACCACGCAAAGCATGAAAGCCATGCTGGCGCAAATGGGTGTGCGCATTGACGGTCCTTTGACAGACTTTGAACAAGCTGCCACAGCAGCGCGTGTGGATATCAAAAACACCGCGGCTGTGTTGGTGACGGCTGACTTGCCTGGTTTTGCCAAACCTGGTCAACGCATTGACATCAATGTGTCTGCGATTGGTAAGGCTTCTAATTTGCGCGGCGGTAGCCTGATCATGACGGCCATGCGCGGTGTGGACGGCGAAATTTATGCCTTAGCCCAAGGTGCTTTGACGGCGACTGGCATTGATGCCAGCGCGGCGGGTTCTAAAGTGCAAATTGGTGTGCCTACCTCGGCCCGCATTCCTGGCGGCGCGATTGTGGAGCGCATTGTGGACACGCCTTTTGAGTCTGCTGAAAACGTGATCTACAACATTCGTGAGAACGATTTTTCGACCACGACGGCTATCGTCAACGCAATCAATAAAAAATTTGGCGGCGATGTGGCGCAAGCCATTGATGGTGTATCGGTATCGGTACGAGCGCCCCAAAACTTGAATCAACGCGTGGCTTTTATGAGTATGGTGGAGGCCTTAGAAGTCACGCCAGGTGAGCCACCCGCACGTGTGGTCATCAACTCACGCACAGGCACGGTGGTGATTAACCGCTCGGTGCGCGTCACGGCAGCGGCTGTGTCGCATGGCACCATCTCGGTCGCCATCACGGCCACCAACGAAGTGTCTCAACCCAACATGCTCGCCGGTGGCCAGACCACCGAAGTGCAAAACGCCGACATCAAAGTGGCTGAGCCGAACAAGCCCATGTTCTTGTTCCAACCCGGTGTTGAGCTGCGTCAAATTGTGGATGCGGTCAACCAAGTGGGTGCCACACCTTCTGCTTTGATCGCAATTCTTGAAGCCCTGAAAAGCTCTGGCAGCTTGCGCGCCGAGTTGGTCATCATCTAAACGAGTACGGACATGAGTAGCCCCGTTGACACCTCATCCTCCAAGTCCTACATGGACTTTTCGGGCCTGGGCGAGTTGCGCGGCAAGGCTCAGCAAAACCAAGACAAAGCGCTGAAAGAATCAGCGCAACAGTTTGAAGGTCTGTTCATCCAAATGATGATGAAGTCCATGCGTGAGGCCAATGCGCCCATGAAGGACGAAGACAACCAATCACAAGCCATGGAAACGTTTGAAGGCATGTTTGACAAAGAAGTGTCTTTGCAAATGTCCAAGCGCGGTGCCATGGGCGTGGGTGCCTTCATGGAGCGTGCCGTCAAACAACAAGGTACGCCACAACCCAGTACAGACGCTTTGCTCAAAGCACGTGGCAAAGGTATGCCCTTGAATCCCAAGCAAGAACCCATGGCCTTGCCGACGGCGGCAGATTTGGCCAAAGGCATCCTGATGGAAAAACCTGCGCGCATCAAGAGCTTGCAAGAGTTCAAGATGCCTTTTTCTGGGGGTGTTAAATGAGTGACATGCTTGGCATCAGCAGTGGTGCAATTGGGGCTTATCAACGTGCATTGAGCACGGTGAGTAACAACATTGCCAACGTCAATACCGAGGGCTACTCGCGTCAAGATGTGGTGTTGGCAGACTCTGCGCCTAAAAAATTAGCCAGCATGTATGTGGGTACTGGTGTGATGTTGCAAACCATCAAACGCCAGTTCGATGCGTTTGCTGAATCGAATTTGCGCAATAGCACCAGTGATTTGTCGAGCCAAAAGCCCATGGTGGATTACGCCAAACGCGTGATGGACATCATGGGTGACAAGAGTGTTGGCTTGAGTTCTGCTTTAGATAATTTCTTTGCTGCAGCGGGCTCGTTGTCTGCTGACCCAGCCTCTAGCGTGCTGCGCACCAGTTTCATGACCAGCGCAGATGGCGTTGCTTCTCGGTTCGGCGAGCTTTCATCGCAGATGAATTTGATCTCGACGGAAACTCGACAAGGCTTGGAAAGTGCGGCAGCAAGCGTCAATACCTTGACCAGTCAACTTGCGTTGATCAACCAAAGCTTGACGAAATCACCGAACTTAGAAAGTCAGCCCGCTGAACTGTTGGATCGTCGTGATTTGACCTTGCGCCAACTGTCTGACCTGGTTCGCACAAAAGTGACGTTTTCGACCAACGGCACGGTCACGGTCAGTTTAGGCACGACCATGACGCAAGGCTTGGTGGTGGATGGCAATAAGTCGCGTCCCATCGGCATCAACAGTGCGGTGAAAGACAAGGTTGAGCTGGTGCTTGACCCTTATGGCAAAACTGAATCGCTTTCTAGCGTCAGTGGTGGCCAAATTGGCGGCTATCAAAACTTCATCAGCCAAGTTTTAGAGCCCTCTCAGAAAAATCTGAGCGCTTTGGCTCGCACATTTGCGACCGAAGCCAACGCGATTCAAAAGAACGGCATCGATGGTTACGGCCAAATGGGCCAAGACCTGTTTGCGTTTGACCCTGCCGCAGCCAGTGATGCCGAAGGCATTCGCCTCGCCTTGAACGACGGCATGCGTATTGCCACTGCGGCACAGTTCCGCGTGAGTGAAGGTAATACAAACGTCACAACAACGCGTGCCAGCGTGAAATTCACTGGGCAAACACCCGCCACAGCGCTGAGCAATAGCCAGCTGGTGAACAACCCAAACAAAAGTGCCGCTGTCACTTTCAAGGTGGATGGCGCACACGTTTACACACCGGTGACTTCTTTGTCTGCGGGTGTCAAAGCCACCTTCTATTTAGATCAAGCTCAACCCGGCCAGCAATTGCAAGTGATGACACGCGATGGCCGTCAGCTGCTGGGGCACGCACTGACTGAGACTGAAAAATTTCAGCTCTTCACGCCTGCGAACGGTTTTGCACCCAACGCCAATTACAGCGATGCGTATTTAAATCAATCCGGTGCAAAGGCATACCGCGGCATTGACATGTTCTATGGCGCCAAAGCCACGGTGTTGTACGGACAAAACTTTGACCAATACGGCGCTGCGGGCACCTCCATCCCGTTGCCTGCATCGATGGATACTGCACGCATCTCATCTGCAGATTTCAAAATAGCAGCCGATGCACTCACACTCAATGGCGTGTCACTGCCGCAGTTTGATGGCGCCACATCATCTGCCATCACCATTGCAGATGTGAAAGTCGGCACTGCTGCGACACCGTTTACGTTTCAAGCCTTGGTGGCCGGGCAGATTGTCAATGCGACTGTTCCAAGCTCTGCCACTGCAAATTTGACGGATCTCGCCACATCACTCAATACAAGTTTGCAGTCGCGCGGACTCTTTGCTGTGACGATCAACAATGGTGCAGATTTACGCATCACTGACTCCAAAGGGCGTGACATCAGTGGTGTTTCATTGAAACCCACGTCAACCCTTTCGGGTGCATCTGTGGGTGAGATCAATGTCAGTTCAGCTTCGGTCCAAGTGGCCAACTGGATCAATGGCTCTTCGCAAGCGATGGTGGTGAACCCGCAGTTTGGCGCTGGCGCAAACCCTGGTTTTTCTAAATTTCAAGCGACAGTGGGTGGTGTTCATTTCGATTTGGATGTTCACACTTCCACAGATTTGGCAAGTTTGGCAACTAATTTGCAGCAAGCTTTCCGTACGCAAGACAAGGGATCTTCGATTTCAGTTGTGGTGGACGGAACCAACCTCAAAGTCACAGACGCGCGTGGGCGTGCATTCAAAGATTTTTCTTTGAATCCAGCAGATAGCACCTCCTTAGCAACAGGTGGCAAGGTCACGATCACGAACAGCAATCTGTCGCAAACCAATGTGCGAGCAGAAGTTTTCTCTGAGTTACGTGTGCCAGTGGCCCAGTTGAATTTATCTAAAGCGCTGATGATCAATGGTCAATCCATCACTGGTTTTAAAACAGCCAGTGAGTTGGTCGATCGCATCAATGCATCCAGCTCAGGTGTCACTGCCAGCATTGAAGCCAACGGTGAGCTGGTCATTTCAGACCCGCTGGGCAGCCCCATCACGATCAACCCCACCACAGACGGTAATGCGTTGGATATCCAACCTACTTCTTATGGTGGTCAGGTACGCATGGTGCAAGTGTTGCGTGACATGCTGGTGCCAGCCACGGATGTTGACTTGAAAAAATCACTTCAAATCAACGGCATCAACTTGAGCCAAAGCGCTTACGACTTACCTGCGTCTTCTTCACAAAGCTATGCGGTTGATTTCGGATCTCCGGTTCAATCTGTATCGGCAACAACACCTCAAGCTTTAGCGGCTGCATTAAATAGCAATACTGATTTTGCTGCGGGCTTTAAAGCCTCCGTGACTGGCGCGCGCTTGGTGATTTCCCCTTTAAGTGCGGATCTCTCGGATGCTGACATTGCAAACCGTTTCACGGTCAAATCAAGCGGCGATGCCCTGGTTCCACAAGGAACACTCAAAAAGCTATCTGATTTGGTCGATCGCATCAGTGCAAGCAGTGACGCCACAGGCGTTGTGGCGGCCTTGGACATCAACGGTGACTTGCAGCTCAGCACCACCGATGAAAAAGGGACTCGTTCAATTTCAATCGGACCAGGCAAAGATGCGACAGGTCAATACGTGGCCAACGCATTGGGTTTAGAGCCTGCTGATTTTGATGTCACTGCACGTCTCAAACGCATGCAATTGAACCCGGACTTCAATGCCGACATTCGCATGTCTTTTGGCTCGGCAGGTGATCCTTCTGATTTGTCAAAAATCGGCCTGCGCACTGGTGCCTATGTTCAAAACGGTTCCCCTGATGACTTGCTGTTGTTTGTCACGGGTAAAGGAGCCGCCAATGTGTCCGTTGGCTATCAAGGGCAGCCCGACAACGTGCGCGATAGCTTGCGTAGTCAGTCACTCAGCGTGAAGTTCACGGCCGCTGACCGGTACAGCATCATTGACACCAAAACGGGCACTGAGTTGGCCGACCGTCAATACGACCCCAGCGTGCTTGAGCCTGTGATTGATTTTGAAGGTTTGCAAATCAAACTCAGCCATGCGCCTTCGGTGGGCGACAGCTACAAGATTGATGGCAACTACGACGGTTTGGGCAACAACGTCAACATGCTTGACATGGTTGATTTGAACAAGAAGCCAGTGACCAATGGCAAAACCATTGCCAACACCTACATCGACCAAATCAACAGCGTGGGTAACTTGGCCCAACAAGCCAACATCACGCAACAAGCGTTGACGGTGGTGAACGACCAAGCCATTGCTGCGCGCGACAAAGTGTCTGGCGTGAACTTAGATGAAGAGGCCGCTGCTTTGATTCGCTATCAACAAGCCTATCAAGCTTGTGCCAAGGTGATGCAGACATCGGGTCAGCTGTTTGACACCATCGTGCAAATTCGGTGAACGAGGTAATACATTATGAAAATTTCAACCAGCCTCTATTTCAATAAAGCCACCACACAGCTTGGCAACGTGCAAGGTGAGCTGTCTAAAACGCAAGAGCAACTTTCGTTGGGTAAGCAAATCGTCAAGCCCAGCGACGCGCCCGACAAGGCGGCCTTGGTGACACGTCTTGAATCTGAGCTCAGTCGTCAAACCGGCTACCAAGACACATTGAAGGCCGTCAACATTCGATTGACCGCCGAAGAAACGGCGCTTAAAAACACCAGTGATGTGATGTATCGCATCAAAGAACTGGCCGTTCAAGCGGGCAACGACACCTTGAGCCCACAAGACCGCCAAAGCGTGGCACTTGAGCTGAGCAATTTAAAAGACCAAGTGTTGAGTTTGGCAAATAGCCAAGACACCAACGGCAACTACTTGTTTTCGGGCAGCCGCACAGGGGTTCCGGCATTTAACAAAGATGCTTCAGGTCGCGTGATTTACCAAGGCGATCAAGCCCGCATGAAGGTCAACGTGGGTGACAGCCGTCGCATGAACTTGAACATGCCTGGCTCAGACACGTTCACCCGTGTGGTGCGTGATGACGGCCAAGGTGGCAAAGTGGGCGTGGATTTCTTTCAGTCTTTGGATGATTTGGTGACCGCTGTCAAAGCAGGCGACCACAACAACATTCAACGTGGCATTGGCGAGGTCGATACCTTGCAAAACGGCATCAGCCAAGGTTTGGGCCAAGTGGGCTCTGATTTGGCGATTGTGGATATGCAAAACACGGTGTTAGATCAGGTGGTTTTACAACTCAAAACCACACGATCTGATGTGGAGGATTTGGACTACACATCGGCCATCACCAAAATGAACAAAGACCAATTGGCTTTAGAAGCTGCGCAAAGTAGCTTTGCCAAGATTTCTCAATTGAGCTTGTTCAAATACATGAGTTGATGGGCTCAAGTTTTTTAAGCAGCGTCCGATCAAGTCAATACTAAGAAAACCAAATCATGGCCACCACCGCACTCAGCTCGTCTACATCTACTGCATTGGCCAGTGCTACGCCGACTGCTGCTCAAACTGCGGCTGCGAGTAAGGCTGCCTCTCAAAAGCTCATCACCTCGCTCAGTGCAGGCTCGGGCGTGGACGTGGCTTCGTTGGCTCAAAACTTGGTGGATGCTGAGCGCGTGCCGCAAGAAAACGCGATCAACGCCAAGATTACCAAGAACGAAGCGCGTATTTCTGGCTATGCAGCCATGTCATTCGTTCTGTCAAACGTCAAAACGGCGTTGACAGACTTGAAAGATCAAAACAGTTTTACTTCGCTGGCAGCGAGTAACAGCAACCCAAGTGCATTCACGGTCACCCCAGGTGCAACAGCCATCGCTGGCAGCCATGATGTGCAAGTGACACAACTGGCCAAAGCGCAGCGTACCGTGAGCCAAGGTGTGGCTTCGCCCACCGCATCGTTGAATGGCGGCAAGGCCATATCTTTTGCCCTGACCATTGGCACGACGACGACCGATATCAATTTGGCCGATGGTCAAGACACGCCCAAAGACGTGGTGGACTTCATCAACGCATCCAACAAAGGCGTGACTGCGCAGTTGGTTGACTCAGGCGATGGCTCTGCTAACCCCTATCAAATTGTGCTCACAGGCGCACAAGGCAGTGCAGGGGCGTTTAGCTTGACACCTAAGTTCAGTGCTGGTGGTGTGCTTGGGTCGACCGCGTCAATGAATGGTGGCAGTGGCATGACGCTCAAGCTGACTGTGGCGGGCGTTGCTAAACCTGACATTGTTTTAGCTGCAGGTAATGACACGCCTGAAAAAATGGTGGCTGCTATCAACAACGCCAATGCTGGCGTGACGGCTTCGTTGGTCGCCAACCCTGCTGGTTCTACTTATCCATACAAAATTTTTGTGACTGGTCCAGCGGGCACGCCGTCTGACTTTTCACTAAGCGCGGACTATGGTGGTACTGCTGGCTTTGAGCCTATGGTCCAGCCTGCTTTGAAATTTGCTTCGGATAACCCTGTCAACCAAACAGCCACCGATGCCAAGGTGACGGTAGATGGCATTACCTTTACCCGCAACAGCAACACCTTGACCGATGTGATTCCTGGCGTGACGGTGAACCTCAAATCGACCACCATCACAGCCGCCAGCCTTGATTTGACCCGTGACACCACGGCCATCAAAGACAAAATCAATGCGTTTGTCACGGCCTACAACGATGCCAACACCATCTTCAAAGAGGTGTCTGACCCTAAATCAACCTTGGCCACATACGGCGCAACCTTGGTGGGCGACTCGACCGTGCGCTCTATCAAGGCACAGCTGCGAAGCATGGTGATGGGGCCATCGTCCACCCCAGGCAGTACCGTGAGCGCCATGTGGCAAATGGGCATCAAGGTGGACGAGGCGGGCGTGATGTCTGTGGACACCACCAAGCTCGACACCGCTTTGACCAGCAACTATGCTGATGTGGTGAAAACGTTTACTGGCAACCAGAATGGTTTAACCATCTATAGCCCAGCGCCTGGTGGCATTGCGGGCGATGCGGTGCGTAAGTTGACCAATATGTTGGGCGCTACGGGCATCTTGACTTCACAAAGCACATCAGCCACGACCCAAAATACCAAGTACCAAGGCGACTTGACCAAGCTTCAAACGCGCATGGATTTGGTGCTCAAGCGTTATCAAAAACAATTTGCAGCCATGGACAGCTTGGTGGGCAGCGTCAATAGCCAGAAGACCAGCCTCAAGTCCACCTTTGACGGCATGATGGCCAGCATGACCGGTAAGACCGGCTAATACTTACGAATTCTCTTTCTGCTTGTTTAGCCGCTTTGCAAAGTATTTATTGCAGAGCGGCTAAAGTTTGCCGCCTTTGTGTCGATATGAGCTAACACGACATACCTTGCCATCTGCGGCAGGGCCGAAAGGAAGGTCTTTATGCTTTCAGAACTCCAGGGCGCGCTGCGCCCAACCGTTGCACCGCAGTTGCGTGCGGCTGTGGTTGCGCCTGCGCCCATGGTCGAACAACCGGCAGCTGTCACCACAGCTGGAGCCCACGTAGTGGATGCTTCTGCTGTGGCTGCGCGTGAATCGTCAGCGCCCAAAGTGCAAGCCCCTAAACCGATTGAGGTGAAGGTTGACATCGAGAGGATGCGCGCCAACTTGCAAGAGTCACTAGACAAGCTCAATGCTGCGCTGCGCGATGGCGGCCGCAACTTGAACTTTGCGATGGATGAAAAGTTAGGCGGCTTGGTGGTATTGGTGAAAAACGCAGACACCGGCGAAGTAGTGCGACAAATACCCAACGATGCCGTCATACGTATGGCGCACAGCATTGAAGCCTTCAAGGGTATGTTGCACAACGAATTCAGTTAAATAAATTTTTGACTTGTCGCTCAAGTTTATTTTTGAGCTGACGAATCATCAGCCATGGAGGGGAACAAATTCGTGTTTCCCAACACATTAACCCTCAGTGATGACTTTTTAGGAGAAACATCATGTCAGTGATCAACACCAACGTTAAAGCTCTTGCAGCACAAGGCTCGCTGAGCAATGTGAACAAAGCTCTCGGCACTTCTATGGAACGCCTGTCTACTGGTTTGCGCATCAACAGCGCCGCCGACGACGCAGCTGGCTTGGCCATTACCAACCGTATGACTTCTCAAATCCGTGGTTACGCTGTTGCCATTCGCAACAGCAACGACGGTATCTCGATGACACAAACTGCCGATGGTGCTTTGGGTCAAGTCACCAGCATGTTGCAACGCATGCGTGAACTGTCAGTGCAAGCAGCCAACGGCGCTATGTCCGACGCAGACCGCGGCAACATTCAGCAAGAAGTTTCTCAACTCAAAATGCAAATTGATGATGTGGCTAATAAGACTAACCATAACAACATCAAGTTGTTGGACGGTTCAGCAGGCAAGATTGTTTTGCAAACAGGCACTAACGCGAATGACACCATGACCATCGGTTTTGGTTCTGTAAAGACCAAAGATATCGGTTTGGGTTCACGTGCTTCTTTGTCTGCTAGCGCTGTAACGACAACAGCATTGACCACAGGCGATCTGTTGATCAATGGTGTGGAAGTCGGTGCTTCTTTGGCAACTGATGACAAAGTCTCTTCAAAAAATAATGACGGTAGTGCTATCGCCAAAGCTGCAGCAATTAACCGTGTGTCTGATTTGACTGGCGTTAAAGCGACTGTGGGTGCCACCACCGCTTATGGTGCTGCAATGAATGCTGCAGCCACTTCTGGCACGATCACCATCAACGGTGTGGCAACTTCTACTGTATTTACAACAACTGATACCGAAATTTCTCGCTCAGCTGTTGCCACTGCTATTAACCAAATTTCTTCGCAAACCGGTGTCAAGGCAGTGAACACGCATGATGACAAGCAAGGTATTGTGTTGGTGGCTGAAGACGGACGCAACATTGACATCGCTGCATTGAGTGGGTTGACTGCAGCTTCAACTGGTTTGAATGCTTCTGCTGCGACGACTACCGTTGGCACATACGCTTTGAATACAAATGATGGTTCATCCATCACCATTTCAAGCAAAGTAGGCGGTACGCTGGATTCTTCAGGCTTGGCTGCTGGTACTTATAAAGCCGATACTGCTGAAACTGTCGCAAAAGCTCGTGCTATTGCAACAACAGCCCCTTCGACGACTACAACAGGTCTGCTGAATGGCAACACCTTGATCATCAATGATGTGCAGGTCGATGCTGCTATCGCCTCTGACGACACTGCCTCTGATACGCTTGCTGCCAGCGGTACAAAAGCCGCTAGCGCAATTGCAATTGCTGCTGCTATCAACAAAAAGTCTAGCTTGACAGGTGTAACTGCAAAAGCTGAAGCAAACGTTGTGTCAGGTAGTGGCTTTACAGCTGGCGCTGTGACGAATATTTATTTGAACGGCGTTACCATTTCTGCTAACTTTACTGCAAACACCACACGTGCTGAAGTGATTGAAAAATTCAACACTTACTCAGGCCAAACGGGCGTGGTTGCATCTGAGAACGGTGCTGGCATCAAGTTGACAGCAGCTGATGGACGTAACATTTCTATTGGTGCAGGTGGTGCAGAAGCTGCGCTTGGTTTGACTGGTAGCGGTATTTCTGCAACAGCAACTGCTGCAGCTGCCTCTACCTCGTATGCCAAAGTTAGCTTGACTTCTGACAAGGCGTTCAGCGTGAAGAGCGGTAGCGAAGGCAATGATAACTTTGCATTGTTAGGTTTCCGTGCTGGCACATTTGGTGGAGCAGACAACGGTCAAAAAATTGCAACAGTTGATGTGTCAACTACGGCTGGTGCAACAAATGCGATCAAAGCCATTGATGCCGCTTTGGACACTGTGGCCGGTATGGAAGCCAAAGCCGGTGCCTACCAAAACCGCTTGGATGCTGTGGTCAGCAACCTGACTGAGTCAAACCAAAACATGTCTGCATCACGTAGCCGTATTTTGGACACTGACTATGCAACTGAAACGACCGCAATGGCACGTTCACAGATCGTTGCACAAGCCGCAACAGCGATGTTGGCGCAAGCTAACCAGTCCGCTCAATCGGTGCTGTCACTGCTGAAGTAATTTAATTACCTTCAATTAAAAGACGGGCCTTGCGCCCGTCTTTTTTTTTGACATAAAATTTCGGAAACTCTCCAATATTAAAAATATGAAAACTATTCCTGCAATCATTCCTTACTTTAGAGCGCCTGAGAAGTTAGAGAAATGTATTGCGGCTTTAGAGTTACAAATTGAAATACCGATTGATTTATATGTTCGCGATAACTCAGACGACAATATTTTGTTTACAAAAGCTGTCAACGAAGGATTGAAGCAATTTTGTTATCTGGATGAATATGAGTTTTCTCTTATTCTCAATCAAGATGCATACTTGAGGACTGGTTGTTTGGTTGCTTTGGTCAATGCACTCCATGACAACCCAAGGTGTGGAATTGCCTGCCCAGTTCAGTTAACAGAAGATAATCTTGTTACTTGGTGTGGGTCAATGGATGCCTACCCTTATGGTGTTCATGCAGGTAAAAACCAATCTACTCCCAATATTCCATTTGAAACATATTGGGCAAACGGTGCATGCATGCTCGTTAGAAATTCAATGATTCGTGAAATCGGGCTATTGGATGAGAATATGCTTTTTATTTGCTCCGATTCGGATTATTCATTTACAGCTAGATCTAGAGGTTGGTCAGTTATGGTTGTACCAGATGCAGAGGTCGAGCATGCTTTGGATGCAAGTGGCTCTACTGACACACCAGTTTGGCTGTCTAAGCAGAAATTAGAAGACCAAATTTATTTCGCAAAAAAGTGGTTAACTGGTGATGTTTATCGTGAACTTTCATACGAGGGTAAACGCTTAACTAACAATTTCGTCAAAACAGAAATGAATAAATCAATCAATTTCCTGTCTCAACTAAATAAATAACTGTAATTCATATGAAAATATATCAAATATATTACTCAGATGAAACCAAGGAAAGTAATGATAATGGTTTCTTGCCCCTAGATAACCTTAGTAATGAGCGGCCAGATTGGCGAGAGTATTGGCCGATTAGAAAATACCTGCTTGAAAACGCACTTGACGAAAATACATTCTATGGTTTCTTTTCGCCTAAATTTAAAGATAAAACGGGTTTATCATCTGATCAAGTTTATGAATTCCTTGAGAAGCATAAAGATGCAAGTGTTTGTACTTTTTCGCCTTTCTTTGACCAATCTGCAATTTTTATAAATGTATTTGAACAATCAAATGCTGTTCATCCTGAGACTATAAATTTTTATAAAGATTTATTCAGAATATTAGATTTAGAAATTAATATTTCAACCATGTGTATGCATTCGTTGAGTACGGTGTATTGTAACTATTTTGTGGCAAAACCAGCATTTTGGCGAGTTTGGTTTGCGCATTGTGAACTCATTTTTAACATGGCTGAAATTGGAGAAAGTAAGTTGTCTCTCGATTTGAATGCCGCTGTTCCGCATGATTACAGTCAAGCCCCATTAAAAGTGTTTGTAATTGAGCGAATAGTATCCTTATTGCTTTCACTAAATGATTGGGGCGTTAAATCCTATCCAATAAATAACAATAGTTATGCATTAAAAGATTTCATAAATAGAGAAGATGAGCTCCTTATCTTGGACTCATTAAAAATCGCCCATCACTTAAGTGGAGAAAAAAGTTATTTGAAATTATTTTTGGAAAGACGTAAATCATTTTTTTCATATGATTAATTTGATAGGCTATCCTGAACCAGCTTAAGTTCGTGTTCTGTTAATGAGGAAAGTAGGAGCTCGACATCTTGCCTAGCAGGATTTGATTTTAATAACTCTAATTTAATGATAGAAGCGAATGTTAATAGGCTATCCCATAAGTAGTGAGTTGGATTTAATGATTTCCCGAAATTTGTATTAATTTGAAATAAATCTTCTACCTCTCCAAATTTGAGTCCGCCATTTGCAATTGCTCTGCATATCGCAATAAGGTTTTCTTCATTTGTAGGTTTAAAAAATGATTTAATTTCATTTCCTGATTCGGCGATTTTTTTAGATAATCCTATTTCGTATTCTTGAATAACTTTTTCTCGTCTTGTGATAGGTATCATTGATGTCCAAAAATCATTAAATACTGGTGAGTTAATTAACTCATTTCCATCAAATGATAACCAATATGACTGAACATGCTTGGATTTTTCTTCGGACATCGTAATTCCGTATAGTGCATTGGATTCAATTTTCCCAAGGGTAATGTTTGCCAGTTTTATTGGGTCTAAACAGATGAACGAGTTATTAAATAAGACTAGTCTATCCAATTCATATTTATTATTTAATGCATCGATTCCTACTTTATATGACCAAAAATCATACCCATAATTTTCCCGTTCAATTATTTTACAATACTTTGACAAAGAATTTTTTGCATCGTCATTTATGCCTGTTGATACTAGAATAATTTCTCTAGTGAGTTCAGAGAAATGCTTGATTAGGCCTCGCAAACTCCAGTCTACTTTGCCCGTAGGATGATAGTGTGCAATCACAAACGCCAGTTTTTCACTCATGTTATAAATCCATCAGTAGTGACTTTTGAGATGACACTATCCCAGTCCATTCTTTTATCTTGTCGAATTAGTTCAGCAGATTTGTACCAAGGCGTGCTTTCTGAATTTAAGAACCATCGAAAATCTGGAGCGTAAGGTAGTAACAATTTAGTCGTTTTCCCCAGTGCTCCGGATACATGAGCAAGCGATGTGTCAACAGTAACCACCAAATCCATGCATGTGATAAGCGCAGCAGTGTCAGAGAAATCTAGTAATCGATCTACCCAAACGTGTAACTTAGAGATTTTTTCAATATTTTTTAACTCTTTATCACTGATATCTTTTGATATTAGATGAAAGTTGGCATCGATATTAAATATAGCTTTAAATTTATCGAAGGGAATGCTTCTGTTGGCATCATTTTTATGTTTTGGATTACCACTCCATACAATACCTATATTAATTTTTTCATTGAATGGTAATAATTTATGCCATTCGCTGATATTCTTTTCATTTGCCCATAAGTATTGCCCCATCTCAGGAATCCCGGAAATAGAGTCACGCAATGCGTAAGGCAGACTCATCATTGGCACACAATAGTCGTGTGTTTCAAGAAGATCAATCTTGTCTTTTGTTGTAACTTGAATCAGCTGTGGTAATGTGAAATTATTGAGTGTTTCTATAAGAGTCACTAATTCAGGTTGTACGACCAACGTTACTCTTGCATTCAGATTTGCCAATACCAATGCATACCGACAAAACTGAATGGTGTCACCGAACCCTTGTTCGTGAATAATCAGTACGCTTTTTCCGTTAAGTTCCGAAGGGTGATTCCAGATTCGTTTGACCTCATCTGGGTGCTTTTTTCCAAAATCTGGCGTTGCCCAGCGGTGCTCATACAGTTCCCAGCCTTCTTTGAAATGTCCGTGTAGCAGCAGAATCAGCGACATTGAGTAAAGCGTGGAGTCACGGCCTGGTTCGATATCCAGGATATGTTGATAGCTGGTCAGCGCATCGTCATACAAACATAGCTGAGTTTGTATGTTTGCCAAGTTTTCAAAGGCTTCAATATGCCGTGGGCGTAGTTCAATGGCTCTCAGGTAATGTCCCATGGCCTCGTAGAGGCTGTTAAATCTCTGCGTGATTACGCCTAGGCTGTAGTGCAGCTCAGCGTCATTTGGATGATATTTAAGTGCTGCCTCATAGTGAATCAGTGCTTGTTCCAACTTGTCTTGCTCGACAAGTGTTGCGCCCATATTCCGGCGTGCGACCAAATTTCCTGAATCTGCCAGCAGGATTCTTTGATATATAGCTTGCGCCAAAGGCAGCTCTTTGCGTGCTAGGTGGTTTTGTGCTTTGAGCAATAGCCCTTGTGCAGCGCTAGCACTGCCTCGACTTCTGCTGTGATGAGTTTGACGTTGCATCGAGTCTTCACATATGTTGATTTACAAAGCAGAAGCAAAATTAAGGCCAATTTAAGTTGATGGTATTTCGACATTAATTGAATTCCTACTTGGCATCACTATTGCTTGGGAGGTCATATGCGTCATTCGCTGCTTAGCGATTGGCATGTTTTTCTGACACCACCAGCAGGAGTAATCCATGACCCTCATTCAAGAATTGATGAACCAAGCCGCCGTCGGTAGCTTGCTCAATGCACAAACCATCCAACGTTTCAGCCCCGCTGAAATTCGCGAGACGATTCAGGCACTTGTTGCCACAGAGCAGCTCGAGTTGGCAAATGCCTTGGGCGATGCCGGCATGAGCTTGCACCCCCACAGCGAAGACATCTTGGCTATTACTAGTTTGTTAGCCATGATGAACCAAGACTGGCCTTTGGCTGTCGAGCTCATGGATGAGCTGGTTGAGATTCAAGGTGCCAACACACCACCCTTTACATATGTGATGCTGGTTCGCGCTTTGCGTTGCAACCTGGATCCAGTGCGTGCATTGGCCGTTGCCCGTCAAGGTTTGGCGGCTTACCCAGACCAAGTGGAGCTGGTGGCTGAGAAGTTGTCGCTCGACGATTTCAGCGATGCATTGATGCCCACATCGGGTGTACAGCACTAAGCGGCAACGCAAGTGTCACTTAACCGGCAAGCGGCAAACGCTTGCCGTTTTAGCGACAAAACCTTGCCACTGAATACTTAAATGAACGGATTTGCACACTTAAAAAAGGGAAAACCCCTATTTAGTTGCGTCAAAAAAAGTTGGCACGAGATGTGCTTAGTCAGTTGCAGGTTTGATTGACCAAGAAGGGTCAGGAGAAAAAAATGGCAGTAATTAACACCAACGTCAAAGCATTGTTTTCACAGATGGCACTCGGCACGTCCGGGCGTGCACAAAGTGTCGCTATGCAGCAATTGTCAACCGGCAAACGCATTAACTCAGCACGCGATGATGCGGCGGGTATGGCCATTGCCACACGTATGACGCAGCAAATTCGCAGCTTAAACCAGGCGGTGCGTAATGCAGGTGATGCTGTCACTTTGATCCAGACCGCTGAAGGTGCGACTAACGAAATCACGGACATGATGCAACGCATGCGTGAGTTGGCCATTCAAGCAGTCAACGACACCAACGACAACGCACAGCGCAGCTACTTGGACCTCGAGTTCCAGCAGCTGAAGCAACAAATTGTTCAGATTGCCGACAACACCGAGTGGAACGGTTTCCCTGTGTTGAACGGTACAGCCGGTGAACGCGTGGGTGAGATGCCAGTGTTCAAGGCCACCTCTAAAAACCAATTTGGTGGTGTCTTTATTGACCCGACCACGACACGCACTATCAATGGTGTGGGTTCTGGTGAGCAACAAACTTTCACACTGACCGGTACACCGGCAGAAGGCATCATTTCAGTTGCTGGTCAATCTGTGCAGATCACCGCGACAGAAGCAGCTGCTGGTTTGAGCACGGTGCTGGACAAGATCAAGTCAACACTGAGTGACTCTCCATTTTTCAATGCCAATTCGGGTCGCAAGGTAGAAACATCCTATGCTTCGCCAACTGGCACGATCAAATTAACCTATAACAGCACAGATGGCGATGTGTCAGACACTGCTGTGACTTTAGGTTCTACGAATTTGACGGCAAGTGCAATCTCTGTGACGCGCAAAGCCATGACGAGTGCTTCCGAGGTCTTTGCTAATAACGGCAAGTTCTTGCAAAGTGGCGCGCTCAAGATGAGCGTCAATTCAAGCAACACCAACGTCACCGCATCATTTGTGACACAAGACAACAAAACCATTTTGTTGACAGGTACCTTGGATGCTGCAAACGGCAAAGTGACATTCGTCAAGTCGTCAGGTTTGAATAGCTCAGTGCTCTCTGACGATTTGTCCTACACCTTCCGTGACCCATCAGGCTCAGCATTGAACTTGACAACAACGCCGCGTGACCTCTCTGTCAACGTTGATGTGGCAGGCAGCATTCCTACAATGCGCGCTGGCGACTTGATGATCAATGGCGTCACCATTGGCCCATCTGTGGCCGCTGACGACATGCAGTCACCACGTAACAACGCTGCAGGCAGCGCGATTGCTAAAGCCGCTGCGATCAACCGTGTGGCGGTTGACCAAGGTGTCAGCCAAGGTGAATCACAGTCCATCACATTCTCTGGTACGCCCATGCCCGGCACCATCACTGTTGCTGGTGTGAGCGTGGTGCTGACCAACGCAGACAAGACACCTGCAGATGCTGCTGAAAAAATTGCAACAGCTTTGCAAGCGAGTCCTTTGTTTGATCAATCAACCGGTCGCGTGGTGACTTACGCCAAAGGTTCGGGTGTCGTGAATATTGACTTCCCGACAAGCGAGGGCAATGTGGCTGCGCTTGAAGTTGCACCCGGTGCGACTGGTTTGGCCAGTGCTGTCAACACCACGCAGCAATATTTGACATCTGTGCCTGGCACAGGTGTGTTCGCTAAAGTGAACGAAAACGTCTTCACGGGCAAAGCCATGACAGGGTCATCAGTGACCTCAGGCGTGGTGTTTGTGAACGGCTACGCGTCTGCCAACATCACCACGGTGTTGAACAACCCGCAAGCCACTCGCGAAGCTGTTGCACGCGCCATCAACTTGATCAGCGACAAGACGGGTGTCAAAGCCATTGACACAGGTTCTGAGGCCAAGGGCATTTCTTTGGTTGCAGTCGATGGTCGCAACATTGAAGTGCGTTTTGAAACGCCTGACAACGCCAGCGTATTTGGCGACCGCATTGGTATGCGTGAGGGTGTGCAAAGTTCGACGATTTCTTTGGAATCTAAGATTCAAGCGCCTGTGATGCTGACCTCGGCTTCGTCAGGTGACATTACCCGTGCCGGTTTGGACGCAGGTAACTACTCTAAAAATGAATCGGTGTTGAACACTGCGGCACGTGCTGCTGTGTCTCCTGCCGTGGGGCAAGTGAGCAGCGTCGAGTTCACAGGTACTGTGGGTGCAACAGATACCGCTTCGATTGTTCTCAATGGCACCACGTTCACTTCTACGGCTGGAGCAACAGCGCCACAGGCTGTACGTGATGACTTGGTCACACAAATCAATGCCAATAAAAACTTAGGCGTCATTGCCACCGCAGGCGGCAAGGTCGGTGAAATTTTGCTGACGGCTAAAACACCTGGTGTGTCATACACCATGACCAGCACCAAGAGTGCCAGTGCCACCGGAATGGGCGTTGCCGCGAAAGAGGTCACACCCAATGCCGTGGCAGATGTGAAGAATTTGGGTATGGATGATCTGGTGATCAATGGCGTCAAGATTCGCCCCAGCACACCCAACGATGATCGTTTTTCTAACACCGTGGTGACCAGCAGTGACCCAGGTTCAAGTGCCATTGCGTTGGCTGCGGCCATCAACGACAGCACCAACTTGACTGGGGTGCGCGCTGAAGCCAACCCCGTGGTGTCAAAAGGTATCAACACCGTGACTGGTGTTCCCCAGAGTGGCAAGCAATCGTTGTGGGTGAACGGCACTGAGATTCAAGTGGATTTCGTGCAAAACGAATCCGGTACAGATCGCCGTGCCAAGGTGGTGGATGCCATCAACCAACGTGTGGGCCAACATGGCGTGACTGCCACAGACAACGGTTACGGCGTAACCTTGAGCTCAGACGGTCGCAACATGTCTGTGTGGTTTGACTCAAGCAAAGACGATTTGTCCGCAGCCAATTTTGGTTTGGACAAGGGCGGCGCAGTTGCGCAGGTCTCCAAAGTCAAAGTGGGTGGAACGACCGCTGCAGCTGACACTCAGACTGTCATGATCAACGGCGTTTCGGTTTCTGCCGCTGGCGGCACCACCGCTGCGTTGTCGGCGACCGCATTGAAAGATGCCATCAATGGCAACTCAAGCTTGAAGAATGTGCTCGCTTCGATTGATCCTGCAGATTCAACTTCGGTGTTGATCACTTCGACAGTACCTGGAAGTGGCTTTGATGTTCGCGGTGCAAAAATGAGCACAACGGCTGCCTCTACTGCCGAAACGTTGACGATCAGCACAGTCACCGCGAATAGCGCCGGCAAAACTGATATCGCCGCAGTTGATTTGAGCACCGATTACAGCAACAACGTGTTGTCTGGTGAAAGCAATGCCAAAAACGTGAGCACGATGTACGGCACGGTCAAGCTCATTGCTGACGCGCCTGTATTGCCTGGCTTGCCCGGTGCCGATGGCGTCAAACCTTCTCAGCTGGGTCTGAGCGGTTCAGCCATTGTGATCAGCAGCGGTGCCGACGGATTTGGCGCATTGAGCAACTTCTCGACACTTGGTTTCCACGAGGGCACTTTCGGTGGCCGCGCAAGTCAAGAGATGGATCCCCCAAAGGTCGGTCGCATGGCATTCCAAGTGGGCGCTTCGGCGAACCAAGTGGTGACCATTGATTTGGCTGACTTCGGTAAGAACGGTTCTATCACCGGTCAGATCACAGGTGACGTTGACTTGGCTGATGATGCGCGCAAGGTGCGCATCAACACCCGCGAAGGCGCGACGGCTGTGCTCAACTTGCTGGATGCAGCGATGGACAAGGTGAACGCCACACGCGCCACCATGGGCGCGGTGATGAACCGCTTGGACCACGTGGTGAACAACTTGACCAATGTGTCGATGAACATGTCTACGTCACGCAGCCAGATCGAAGATGCCGACTACGCGTCTGCTTCGACAGAATTGGCCAAGACCCAAATCATGCAACAAGCTGCTACAGCGGTGCTGGCGCAAGCCAACACCAGCCAGCAGTCGGTGCTCAAGCTCTTGGGCGGTTAATAGCCCCCTTGAGTTCAGCGCATGAATAGCCGCCCGGGCGCTACGCCTGCATCCTCGTCCGCTCAAAAGGGCCCCAACTGCTGGGAGTGTCGCTACATGGCGATCACGTGGGATGTGCGCATGCCTTATGGCTGCAAGCTCATGGGCTTTCGTTCGAAAGTAGTTCCCTCGTTGGAGGTGCTGCGCACGGACGGGCGGTTTTGTGGCGGGTTCTCGCCTAAACCAGCCAAAGCAAACGCCCAAGAAGCGTCTAAAAAGCCTGTCGGTAACTCGTCGCAACGTCGAGAAACTGCCACTGGCAGGCCCATCACGCACATAAATTTAATTACATAGGTTACAAAAAACACCTGGCACGGCCTTTGCATAACAGTCTTACCTTTATTTCGGACTGTACTCAAAGTGAATGCTTCTTCTGTCAACGTAATTCATGCCGTGTGGTTGGACCCCTTCAGTCCAATCGACGCCGCAGATCGCGCCCAGCTGGATGCCGCAGGTATCAGTCTGGAAACTGTGTCTACCTTGGGCGACCTCACGCTGGCTTTGCGCCGCGCGCATGTGTTGGTCATTCGCTTGGGCGATAGCGCCGAGCTGCTCCAAGAAGTTCAAACCCTCATCGCCCAACTCGGCCACACCGTGCCCGTGCTGTGCCGCGTAGACCGCCGCCGCATGGAAGTGGCTGTGGACGCGATGCGTTTGGGTGCATTGCATGTGTTGTCGTCAGACGAGTGGTCTGCTGCAGCATGGCAAGGCGCCGTGAAAGGCTTGAACGCCCCCGAACTCAAAACCAAGAGCTACGTGTTTGTGGACCCCATCAGCCAGCATTTGTTGGCCTTGGCCCAACGTGTGGCACAAACCGATGTGACGGCCTTGTTGGTCGGCCCCACAGGTGCTGGTAAAGAGGTGTTGGCCCGTGTGTTGCACGAGTCATCACCTCGCGCCAAGGCGCCGTTCGTGGCGCTCAATTGCGCGGCCATGCCAGAGCATTTGATCGAAGACATGTTGTTCGGTCACGAGAAGGGCGCTTTTACGGGCGCTTTGAAAGAGCACAAAGGTTTGTTTGAACAAGCCCACGGCGGCACCATCTTCTTGGACGAAATTGGCGAGATGCCCATGAACTTGCAAGCCAAGTTGTTGCGCGTCTTGCAAGAGAAAAAACTCAACCGCTTGGGCGGCGAAGCCACCATCGACCTCGACATCCGCGTGATCGCGGCCACCAACAAAGATTTGAAGCTCGCCATCGAGCAACGCGAATTCCGCGAAGACTTGTATTTCCGCATCAGCACTTTCCGCTTGCGCATTCAACCGTTGAAAGACCGTCCAGGTGACATCGTGCCTTTGGTGGCGCAGTCCTTGGCCCGTCATGTCAAAGGTGGTTTGCCTTTCACGGTCACGCCTGAAGCGCAAGTGTTGCTGCAAAGCTACCCATGGCCTGGCAATGTGCGCGAACTCGAAAACGTGGTGCAACGCGCCGTGGTGTTGAGCGGTGGCCGCACCATCAGCCCCGCACATTTGATGTTTGACGATGCACAGATGGACGAGCAAGCCATGCCCAGCATCGCCGCAGCTTTGCCGCAAACTTATGCGCAAGCGTCTGTGGTGTCTGCACCGGTTGCAGCAGCCCCAGTGGCACCCGCCGCAACTTATTACGCCTCTGTGCCAGCCTATGGCGCCACACCGATGGCACCGATTGAGATGCGCGAAGAGCCAGCAACCCCCATCAACTTGGACAGCGCCGTGAAAGCCAGTGAGCTGCAAGTCATCATGGCGGCGATTCAGAGCACCGACAGCCGCATGGAAGCCGCGGCCAAGTTGGGCATCAGCCCACGCACCTTGCGCTACAAGTTGGCGCAAATGCGTACCCGTGGCATGAATGAAGGAGTCTCAGCATGATTGACCGCATTTCACAAGCCAATGTTCAATCCATGATTGAAACACTGCGTGCTTACCAAACCCAATCTACAGGCACGACATCCACTGTCAACGAGCCATCGACCACCAAGGTTGGGCAGCCTTCGTTTTTTGACTCCGTCAAAAACGCACTCGACAAAGTCAACGAAGCCGATGTCAAGGCAGATGCGATGACTGAAGCCTATGACCGTGGCGAAGAAGTACCGCTCACCGAAGTGGTGTTGAGCATGCAGAAATCGTCACTGGCTTTTGAAGCCACCTTGCAAGTACGCAACAAAGTGATGAAAGCGTACGAAGAAATCATGAACATGCCTGTGTGATGCTGGATTGAAAGACTGATATGGCAACCGATACCTTAAACATGAACGCTGTGGGCATGCCCGTAGCCAACGGCGTAGAGAACGCTTCATCTTCCAATGCGAATGGTGTGGCGTCAGGCGACGCATCACGCATGCCCGCATGGATCAACGCCAAAGAAGGCCCCGGCGCTCTGGTGATGGACGTGTTGCGTCAACCCAGCGTGCGCAAGGTCTTGCCCTTTGTGGTGATTTTCATGCTGCTGATGTCGGTGGCCGTGTTCTTCACCTCGATGAAGCCCACGCCTTACCGTCCTTTGGTGTTGATGCTCAACGATGCAGACAAGCAGTTGGCCATCGAAGCCTTGAAGACGGGCGAGTACAAGCCAGAGGTGGACGCCAACACTGGCCAAATCTCTGTGCCCACCAGCCGTTACCAAGAAGCCCGCATGTTGCTGGCTTCCAAAGGTTTGCCACGCACCGAAGCTTCGGGCATGGACAACCTCAAAGACATGCCCGCCATGACCACCAGCCAGTTCATGGAGCAAGTGCGCTACAACAACGCGATGGAGCAAGAGCTGGCTCGCAGTATTGTGCAAATCGGCGGCATCAAATCAGCCCGCGTGCATTTGGCCGCGCCTAAACAAAGCGTGTTTGTGCGTGACCGCGCACCGACCAAGGCTTCGGTCATCATCACGCGTTTGCCTGGTCGCACCATTTCATCGGCCAACGTGCAAGCCATCATTCAGTTGGTAGCGTCTAGCGTGCCTTACCTCGCACCTGAAAACGTGTCGGTGGTCGACAACTTTGGCAGCTTGATGAACGACATGTTGACGGAAGCACCTTTGGGCTTGACCGCACAGCAGCTCACCCACAAGCAGCAGATGGAAGACCTCTATCGCACCCGTTTGATTCAGTTGCTGGCCCCTATCGTGGGCGAGACCAACGTGACGGCCCAGGTGAGCATGAGCTTGGACTTCACGCAAACCGAAGTCACCACCGAAGACTTTGACGCACAAGACAAAGGCCCCAAAACACGTTCGGAGTTGTTTGTGGAAGACCGCAACACCTTCCGTGATGCGATTGGTATTCCTGGCTCCTTGTCCAACACGCCGCCAGCACCGACCAACCCACAAGCCACCACACAAACCAACGCCGACCCCTTGAAGGGCGTGAGCGAAAAAGGCGTGCAAGTCACGGCGCGCAGCACCAAAAACTACGAACTCGACCGCGCTGTGCGTCACACCAAAGGTGCCATGGGCACGATCACCAAAATTGGTGTGGGTGTGTTGATCAACGAGCGTCCTGTGGCGCCCGGTGCCAAGGTTGAAAAGAATGCCGACGGCTCAACCCCTACCTCTATCCCTTACACACCTGAAGAAATCGAACGCTTGAACCAATTGGTCAAAGGCGCTGTGGGTTTCAACAACGACCGTGGTGACGTGGTCACCGTGGTGGGCACCAAGTTTGAGCCTCAGTACGACCCAACCGTGATTCCTTGGTACCGTGATGAGAACTACCAAGTCATGGTCAACGCCGGTGTGGTCGGTGGCATTTTCTTGCTCATCCTCTTGACCGTGGTTCGTCCGATGGTGCGCCGCTTGTTGGCCCCCGAGATTGATCCCAAAGCCTTGGCCGCTGCGGCTGCCGATGCCGCCACCTCCCAAGCGCAAATGGCGATTGATGTGGCCACGGCTGAGAATGCGGCCGCACAAGCTGCGGCGGCATTTGCCAAAAAATCACACGAAGGCGAGATGCTGCGTATTTCTGAAGAAGCCGTGCGTGCCGCCGAAGAATCTGCCCGCTTGGCCCAAGACGCCACCCGCGCTGCCGAAGAAGCCCGCCTTGCCGCAGAAGCCAAAGCTGCTGCAGATGCCTTGGCCGCTGAAGAAGCCCGACTCCGCGAAGAAGCGTTGCGTGCTGAACGTGATGCACAAATTGCAGCCGAAGCTGCAGCACACCATGCGGCTGCCAGTGCAGCGGCTGAAGAGTCATCGGAAGAAATTGAAATTGAAGAAGGTGAATCGCTGGAGTCGGTGAAAGCCCGCATGGCCAGCATGAAGCCTAAGAAACAGTCAATTTCTGCCGACTTGCTCAACACAGCCAATTCGTATGACGATAAAGTGGCGTTGATTCGCATGATCATGGCTGAGGACTCCACCCGCGTGGCGGGCGTGCTCAAGAGCTTGATCGAGAAGTAATAAATTTTCCGAGGATTTGAATCATGGCTGACGACACCATTGTGATGACCGACAAACTGCGCGCTGAGCTCGCAGGCATTACCAGCACCCAACGTGCTGCCGTTTTGATGCTGTTGCTCGGCGAAGAGCAAGCAGCAGAAATCATCAAATACCTGAGCCCCAAAGAGGTCCAAGCGCTGGGCGCTGCGATGGTGCAAGTGGCCAACTTCTCACAAGAAGCGGTCAACTATGTGCTCGACGAATTTGTGGACCATTTGAAGAACCAAAACAACGTCAGCATCGGCGGCGCCGACTATGTTGAAAAAGTCATGCGCCTCGCTTTGGGTGACGACAAAGCCGCCTCTGTGTTGGGCCGCATCATGCCGGGCCAAGGCACCAAAGGTTTGGACATCTTGTCGTGGATGGATGCACGTGGCATTGCCGACATGATCCGTGGTGAACACCCACAAGTCGTGGCCATCATCTTGTCGCTCTTAGAGAGCGAAGTGGCCGCTGACGTGTTGAACTATTTGCCACCCGACACCCGTGCCGAGGTGATTCAACGCGTGGCCAGTTTGGACACCGTGCAGCCCTCTGCCATGGCCGAACTCGAAGCCATCATGAAGCAGCAGTTCTCCAAGAACGCATCGGCCCAGTCGTCGAGCTTTGGTGGCATTCAAGCCGCAGCCAAGATCATGAACTTGACCAAGACGGCGCTGGAAGCCAGCATCATGAACGGTTTGAACGACATTGATCCGGACTTGATGCTCAAGATCCAAGACAACATGTTCACCTTCGAAAACTTGGTCAGCGTGGACAACAAAGGTATCCAGGTGCTCATGCGTGCGGTGGAGCCAGACATGTTGATGATGGCTTTGAAAAATGCCAGCGAACCTTGCCAAGCCCGTTTCTTCGACAACATGTCCGAACGTGCGCGCGGTATGTTCCGCGACGACATGGAAGCCAAAGGCCCACAACGCATGGCCGACGTGGAAGACGCGCAAAAGCAGATCATGCGCAAAGCGCGTAAGTTGTCCGATTCGGGCGAATTGATCTTGGGCGGCGCAGACTTTGTTTAATCAACCCCATCCCGTTCGGGCTGACGTTCCTTGGCAGCCCAATGCCGGCATCGCAAAAAAACTGAGCAGCCGTGGCTATGCCACGACCAGCTGGACCAGCGATGAGCCGGAAACGTTTGCCGACCTTGGCTACCCAGCCAAGTCCAGCGGGTTCTCGGCGGCGCATTACCAACCGATGCGCCAACCTTTATCCAAGCAAGCCCAAGCTTCGCTCGCGCTCTTAGAGGGCGAGTACCGCAACGAGGCATTTGGCGAAGAAAAACCTGCATCTCACACGGGCTCAGAAACCAACGAGCATTTGCCGTTTGTCATGGATTCATTCGGCGCGACACGCAAATCTAAACTGCGTGTCAACGTGGATGCTTCTGTCTTGCAACGTGCGTTGGCACAAGCAGAATTGGCCGAGACCTTGGTGGTCAGCCCCATCACGTCCGACGAAAAAGTGGCGGACCCGATCGTGATTCATCCGGATGTGGCAGATGCGGCAGCGCCTGAGTCATTGACCGCAGAGGCCGCTGCCACTGACGCCACAGACGCTGTGGATGCAGCGCCTGAAGTTGAAGCCGTGGCTGAAGCACAAGAAACAGAAGCTGCCCAGCTTGCTGAAACCGTTGAACCCTTAGAGCCTGAACTACCAGCGGTGGTGGGCGGTATTCCCCCTGAAGAAGTCGCGCAGCGCGAGGCCGAACAATTTGCCAAGGGCTTGGCCCAAGCGCAAGAAGAAGCTGCGGTGCAGTTGGCCGCGGCGGTGGAACAAGCCATGGCCGAAGGTTTGGCCAAAGGACTTGAACAAGGCAAAGCCGAAGGTCTGTCGGAAGGTTTGCAGCAAGGCTTAGAACATGGCAAAGAACAAGGCCTGACCGAGGGCGAGCAAACAGCGCGCGCCGCGGTGGTCGAAGAAATGGCCGCGCAACGTGTGTTGTTTGAAAACGCATCGACCGAACTGGGCGCGCTGATTGCAGACCCCAAGAAATTTTTTGAGCCACTCAAACGCCTCGCCCTGCACATTGCTGAGCAAGTGGTGGTGGGTGAGTTGCAAACGTCCAGCAAAGCGATCGAGCGTTTGGTGCAGCGTTGCTTGGATGAGTTAGATCACCCGGTGCATGGCGCGGTGGTGTTGGAACTCAACCCCGCAGACAAAGCCCGCTTGCAAGAGCACAGTGCCGACTTCATCAAAGGCATGCGTCTTGAAGCCGTGCATGACATGCAACCCGGCAGTGTGCGCGTGTTTGCCAATGACACCGTGATCGAAGATTTGGTGTCGCACCGCCTTGAAAGCTTGGCGCATGCCTTGTTGGTCGATGTGCCTGCGTGGCGCGAAAAGTCGCCTCTGGCGCAACCCCTTTTAGAAGTTCAAGAAGAAGCGGAGGACGGCGATGTTCATTCCTGACGTCATCAATACCTTGTTAATGGGTTTGATTTTCATGGTCGTGATTGTGACCATCGTCCGCCCCTTTGTGCTCAATATGGTGGGCCAAGTCGCGTCGAACAGCGAGATGCAAAAAGCAGCCGTTGCTGCGGTTGAGCGCGAGATGCTTCGCAAAGCTGAATTGTTTGAAGCCCAACGTGCGGACAAAATCAAATACCAAATGTTGCTTTTGGAAAAGCCTGAGAAGCCAAAGCCAAAACCTGTGTTCGAAACTGAGCCAGAGCCCGAAGTGGTGCCCGAGCCTGTGGTTGCCGTTGAACCCGACGTGGTGGCGCCAGAGCCCGTGACGGCAGAAGTGGCTGAAGCCCCTGTGGACCAAGCGCCTGCTGAAGCGGCCTTGGTTGAAGGTGACGCAAGCGCCGAAGCGCCAGCGGCTGAATCCGAAGAAGATGCCATGGCGGAAGGCGAGATTGAAATTCGCGAGGGCGAGACCTTGGCTGAAATCAAAGACCGCATTCGCAAAGAACAACAAAAGGCCAAGAAGCCAACCATTCCGCCAGAGTTGCTCAACAGCGCCAACAGCTACGAAGACAAAGTGGGCGTGGTCCGTATGGTGGTGCAAGCCGACCAAGGCCGTGTGGCCGCTGCGATTCGCGGCATGATTGAAGTGAAATAAACAGACCCATGCTCGACTTTGCCAAAGAAGTTCAGATCAGCTTGCCCAAGCTGCGCACCCCAGAGCCGCAACGCAGCGGCACCTTGGTGCGCTTGGTCGGCCTGACGCTGGAGACGCGCGGCATCATGGCCCCCTTGGGGGCTTGCTGCGAAGTGATGGGCAAAGAGGGGCACCGCGTCGAAGCCGAGGTGGTGGGTTTCAACGACAAAACCTTGTACCTCATGCCTTTCACCGACCCCGTCGGTGTGGGCCCTGGCGACACGGTGCGCATCATGTCCAACTCTGGGCAAGTGCGTTTGGGTAATGAATTGTTGGGTCGCGTGATTGACGGTCGTGGTGTGCCTATTGATGGCAAGCCCATGCCGCATTTGCCCGACCAACTCAGCCTGTTGGGCTGCCCGCTCAACCCGATGGAGCGCGGCCCGATTGAAGAAGTGTTGGATGTGGGCGTCAAAGCCATCAACGGCGCTTTGACCATTGGCCGTGGCCAACGCATTGGTTTGGTGGCCGGTTCTGGTGTGGGTAAAAGTGTGCTTTTGGGCATGCTGACGCGCTTCACCAAAGCCGACATCGTGGTGATTGGTTTGATTGGTGAACGCGGCCGCGAAGTGCAGGCGTTTATTTCGGAGTCCTTGGGCGCAGAAGGCTTGGCCAAATCGGTGGTCATCGCAGCGCCTGCCAACGTGTCACCGGTGCTGCGCCTCAAAGCCACGCACATGACGCACGTGATTGCCGAGTATTTCCGCGATCAAGGTAAAAACGTGTTGATGCTGTGCGACAGCTTGACCCGTGTGGCCCATGCGCAGCGCGAAATTGGCTTGGCCATTGGCGAGCCACCAACGGCCAAAGGCTATCCTCCTTCGGTGTTCGCCTTGTTGCCCAACTTGATTGAGCGGGGTGGCGTGGGTCGTCATGGTCACGGTTCCATCACATCCATTTACACCGTGCTCGCAGAAGGCGATGACGCATCAGACCCGATTGTGGACATCGCGCGTGCGTCGCTCGATGGCCAAGTCATGTTGTCTCGTCGCTTGGCCGACCAAGCGCATTACCCCGCGATTGATTTGAACGGTTCCATTTCGCGTGTCATGCAATCTTTGGTCAGCCCCGAGGAGTTGAAGCAATCCAACAAGCTGCGCCGCTTGTGGTCGGTCTACCAACAAAACGCAGACTTGGTGCAAGTGGGTGCCTACGAAGCGGGCTCGAACCCCGAGCTGGACGAGGCCATCCGCTTGCGCGAGCAAATCGTGGACTTCCTGCGCCAAGACATGGACAAGGGCCAAGACTACGCCATGACGCGTAACCAACTGAGCCACATGCTGTCATGAAACCACGCGCCGCCTGGCCTGTGTTGGCCAAAAAAGCCAAAGAAAAATGTGAAGAGGCGCAGGCCGAAGTCAACAAAGCGCGCGATCGCATCACGCACTTGGTGCAAAGCCGAGAACGGATGCAAATGCTTTACGCTGACTATGTGACGCGCAGCAAAACGGCTGAGAGTCGACCACACAGCATGGCTGAGACGCTGAACTTTCGAGCCTTCATGCAACAGCTGCAAGCGTTGATCGCCCGTGTCAACCTTGACTTGAATGAAGCCAAACATGCGTTTGAGCTGACGCGCCTCAAGCTCAAAGCGGCTGAGCAAAAACGCATTCAAATGGAAACCTTGGTTGAACAAGACATGAAGGCCGTGCGAGACTTTCACCGCAAACGCGAACAAAAAGAGATGGATGCCGCAGGCATCACCCTCTACAACCTCAAACACTAACGCCTGCGCGTCAGGCGCTGACCCAGCCGGCTTGCAGCCAATGCCAGTCGTTGGGCTTGAAGGCCCACGGCATCCAGGTGGTTTGAGTTTCTGGCGCAAACACTTGGCCCGTGAGGTGGTCTCGCCACACCTCTTTGGCCCCCACGCTGGCCAATAGTTTTTGCGAAAACGTGCTGTCCATGCCTTGCTTGGCAGAGACGTGGTGGCTCCACACATTCAGCCCCGCAGGCAACAAGCGCCCATCGGTGGGGCCAGACCACACATCGTGCAAGCTGCCCCAGCTGCGCCCTTGGAGCGTGGTCTTGAGTTGACCCAACTCGCGCTCCACACGCGCTTCATCACGCACGCGGTAGCGGTGTTGGCCCAGCACGTTGTCAAACCAAATGCAGGCTTTGGGGTGTTCTTTCAGAATGTCGGGCAAATGCACCAGCGCATCTAAGCGGTGGTGATGCACCTCAATGCCCAAGGTTTTGAGGCGACGGCCATGGCGCCAGTCAAACAGCCACGCGGCCAAAGGATCAATGTCATACGCATCAATGCGTTTGAAGCGCGCCAACCAGCTGGGCGGCATCATCCAGCCCGCGCTGCCGCCCATCAGCAATAAGTGCTCAGATTTCGGCATCACTTGGGCCAAGAACTGCTCAATCAATTGCAGCGTAGGTTGCCAGCGTTTGCGCGCGTGGTGCGCGTGCACGTGCCAGTTCAGGCCACCTGTGCCGCCTGCGTGAATCAGGTCACGAACGAAACCCATGCCTTTAGCAAACCAAGCGCATGATTTTGAAGATGGGGGTCTCAGGTGGCACCGGCTCGAAAGGGCCAATCACGCCTTCGGTCGACAAGGCGTCCCCACTCAAGCGCACGCCGGTGTGATACGACAGCGACAAGGTGCGCACGGTTTGTTCTTTGCAATTGAACTCCATTTGCATGCGCGTGGACTTGAAGTTCTTGCCGGTGGGGGCATGCACTTTGGGTTCGCGGTAGTCCAGCATGGTCCACGCTTTGTGGTTGTCACCTGCGTGCGTGATGTTGTCGGTGTCGACATAGAACGTGCCGATGTCAAACAACCCAATCGCCGTCCATTGCGCGGCAAGCGTGAGGTTGCTGGTGAGCACGAGGCTGGCAAGGAGGAGGGCTTTGAGGTGGTGCATGAAATAACTATACCGTGCCAAGAAGCTGGCACGTGCCTTGCAATACCCCTAGAGATAGGCACGTCCAGTGTCAAAAAACCGTCATCGCGCACAGGAAAAACATCATGCAAAGTTTCGATTGGGGTCAGTTCATTGCCAGCACATTCAGTGTGTTGCTGCTGCTGTGCGGCGCCCTGTGGTGGGTCAAGCGCAACCGCGGTTTTGCCGCCAATGGCATGGATGACAAGCGCATTCAAGTGCTCGAGGCCTTGCCCTTGAGCCTCAAACACAAGATGGTGCTGATTCAAGTCGACAACCAAATGGTGTTGGCCAGTGTCAGCCCTGCCGAGGTGAAAACCTTGCACGCGTGGACACAGGAGGCCAGCCATGCTGCGTAAGCCCATCACCAAAAAAATTCTTTATGTCATCTTGGCTTTGCTCTTGGTGGCATTGGCCTCGTTGCCCATGATGGCCCACGCCCAAGGCATTCCCTTGGTCAACGTGACGGGTGCTGGCAAAGGCGGTCAGCAATACAGCATGAGCCTGCAATTGCTGGGCTTGATGACCACGCTCACGCTGTTGCCATCCATGCTGTTGATGATGACGTCTTTCGTGCGCATCATCATCGTGCTTTCCATCTTGCGCCAAGCCATTGGCACAGCGCAGACCCCACCCAACACCGTGTTGGTGGGTTTGGCTTTGTTCTTGACCTTCTTCATCATGTCGCCTGTGTTTGAGCAGGTTTACAGCGAAGCAGTTGGCCCTTACATGAACGGCAACCTCGACTTTGACAAAGCCTTGATCAAAGCCGAAGTGCCCGTGCGCGATTTCATGACCAAGCAAACCCGTGAAGACGACATTGCCATGTTCATGCAAATTTCGAATCGCCGTGAGTTGACGGATGCCACGCAAGTGCCGTTCACCACCTTGATGCCAGCGTTCATCACCTCTGAAATCAAAAGTGCCTTCACGATTGGTTTCTTGATTTACATCCCGTTTGTGGTGATTGACTTGATCGTCGCCAGCGTGTTGATGTCCATGGGCATGATGATGTTGTCGCCCATGATTATTTCGATGCCGATCAAGCTCATGCTATTCGTGCTGATTGACGGTTGGACGCTGTTGATGGCTTCGTTGGCCAACAGCTTTGTTTTCTAAGGGGTACGAACATGGATAGCGCAGCAGTTGTCGATTTGGCGCGTCAAGCGTTGTGGATGACGATGATCATTTCAGGCCCCTTGTTGGGCGTGGGATTGATCGTCGGTTTGGTGGTCGGTATTTTTCAAGCCGCCACCTCCATCAACGAACAAACCTTGAGCTTCATTCCTAAAATTTTGGCTGTCGGCATGACCATGTCGTTGGCGGGCGGTTGGATGATCAACACCATGGTGGACTACACCAAGGGCATCTTCACACGCATTCCTAGCTTGTTCATGTAACCACGCGCCACCATGAACGCCTCGCTCATTGAAATCCTAGACAAGTTTTTGGTCGTCATTTGGCCCATGCTTCGCTTGTCTGCGTTTTTGGCGTTCACCTCTATTTTTTCGATCCGCGCTGTCAACATGCGCATTCGCATTTCCTTGGCGTTTGCGATGGCCTTTTTTGTGTCGCAACAAATTGAGATCCCAAAAATCGACCCGGTCACCGCCGATGGTTTGATGGAAATCTCACGCCAAATCTTGATTGGCTTGACCATGGGCTTGGTGTTCCAAGTGGCCTCTGCGGCGTTGGTGGTGGCTGGTCAAGCAATGTCGGGTTCTATGGGCTTGTCCATGGCCAACATGGTCGACCCCAACATGGGCAGCGTGCCCGTGTTGTCCCAGTTGTTCAACATCATGGGGACGCTGATTTTCTTGGGCATGGGCGGGCACTTGATTGTGTTTGGCTTGGTGATGGAATCGTTCAAGCTCATCCCTATTGGGCAACCGTTTTTCAGCCAAGACATGTTGGGCAAGATGATCAACTGGAGCTCCATGATGTTTTTGGGCGCTTTGTTGATTGCTTTGCCCGTGATGATGACCTTGCTGTTCATCAACGTCGGTCTAGGCTTTGTGGCACGTGCCGCCCCTAGTTTGAATATTTTTACCGTGGGCTTTCCCGCGCTGATCTTGACGGGTTTCATCGTCATGATTTTTTCGATGGGCAACAACGTGGCCCGCATTGATTGGGTATGGACGCAAGCTTTCATGATGCTGCGTTCGTATTTGGGAGGCTGACGTGGCAGAAGAAAGCGGCCAAGACAAAACCGAAGAACCGACGGCGCAGCGGCTCAAGAAAGCCCGTGAAGACGGACAAATTGCACGTTCGCAAGAATTGGCCCCAGCGGCCATGATGGTCATTGCCACGCTGTTTTTCACCATGATGGGACAGCACATCTTCACCAGCATGAGCAATCTGTTCAAGCATCAGTTGCAATTTGATCGACGCATCACCGACAAGGCCGAGTTGTTGCCAGCGATTTTTGGTAGCTCAATGGTCGATGGTTTCTTGATCGTTTTGCCTTTGATGGCCATCCTCTACGTGATTGCTATTTTGTCGACCACTTTGGCAGGCGGCTTCATCTTCTCGCCCAGCATGATCATGCCCAAGTTCAGCAAGCTCAATCCCATGACGGGTTTGGCGCGCATGTTTGGCCCCGAAGCCTTCATCAACCTGGGCAAATCGTTGCTCAAGTTTTTGCTGGTCGGCGCCATCTTGTTGGTGTCGGTCATGAACAACTTGGAAGACCTCACACACATCTCGCAAATGGATTTGAACCCCGCCGTCAAAGTAGCTGGCACCATCATTGTGGATTCGTGTTTTTGGCTCAGCCTGGGGTTGGTTTTGGTCGCATTGGTGGATGTGCCTTTGCAACGCCATCAGCTCAACAAGAAGCTGAAGATGACCAAGCAAGAGGTGCGTGACGAGATGAAAAACTCGGAAGGTAACCCCGAGGTCAAAGGCCAAATTCGCCGACGCCAACGCGAGATTTTGAACAACAAGATGATGGGCAAGGTCAAAGACGCTGACGTGGTCATCACCAACCCAACCCACTTCGCGGTGGCCTTGTCTTACGACCCTATGGGCGACGGTGCGCCGCTCTTGATTGCAAAGGGTGAAGATGGTTTGGCGGCCCGCATCCGTGACGAAGCCAAAGAGCACAATGTTTATATTTTTGAGGCGCCTTTACTGGCTCGCGCCTTATACTTCACGACCAAGCTGGATCACCCGATTCCAGAGGCGTTGTACCAAGCTGTTGCGCAGGTCATTGCCTATGTGTTCAGCCTGAACCAGTCTTATGGTCGTGGCCAGGAAGTGGTCAAACCATCGCCCTCCATTCCGGACGAAATGAAATTCGATTCGAATGGCGCTTTGATGAACTCTTAAGACCCAAGTTTGAGCCCGCATGACAGACATCTACCAAAGCCCCGGTGACCGGTTGCGATTTGAAATACTCCTGAAGTCATTGACCGAAGGAAGTATCAATCTCGCCGTGTTGAGCGACCACGATAGGGTGCTCGACTACTACGGCAGCTTGTTTGAAGAGCGTCTGCGTGCCAAAGGCGAAAACCACATCGAGTGGTGCAGCTCCACCAACTCTGAACGTCTGGTTCAAAAGTTCAACGAAATCCTGTCTGAAATCACGCTGGACCAAGCGCTGGAGAAAGACAAAAAGCACGCGCCGCGTCGCTTCTTGGTGTTCCGCGATTCCATCTTGATGCAAGACTTTGAGCTGCAGCTCTTGGCGCGTTTGGTCAATGGTTTTCCGGCGGGCAACATCAGCGTGATTTTGCTCATCAACAGCGCTGGCAACCACCAAGGCAAACTCGATGCCTTTGGCAAAAATTTGCTGAAATGGGACGTCGAAACCGAAGCGGGCGAGCCCAAAAAACAACTCACCGATTGGGTCGCCACCACACCCGATCCCGAGCCCACGTTGATTGAGCCATCTTTCTTGCCCGAGCCACCCACGCTCAGCGATGAAGTGATCCCTGTTTCAAAGCTGCTCAACCTCCCCACCAAAACCGCTTGGCGCGTGCCCGGCTTTGGCAAAAAGCAAGAGCCCCAGTTGGATGCAGAGCCTTTGCCCGCTTTTGTGCCAACGCCATTGCCTGTGCCGCCAACTCCGCCAGCGATGCCTGCAGCTGCCGCATTGCCCCCGGCCATGCCTGACACCTCACGCGAACCCACATTGAACACGCCTGCGCCTTTGGCTGCGGCGGCACCTGCTGCGACAGACGCTGACCTTTTCAAACGCCCTGTGCGCCGCTCGCGCGCGGGTTGGGTGCTGTTGGTGTTGCTCATGTCCATGGCCGCGTTTGGCTTCATGTACAAAGACTTGGTGCTTGAAGAGGCCGAGCTGTTGAAAAAATATTTGCTGCGCGGCACCCCCGCTGCCGCCGCGCCTGATGAGGCCGCCAGCGCTGCAGCAGCCGCTGCTGCTGCAAGTGCCGAGGCTTTGGCCGCTGCCGAGCTCGCCGCGTCGGTGGCGAATGAAGCCGCACGCGTTGCCAGTCAAGCCGAAGAGATGGCTTCTGCTGCCAGTGCGACCGCATCGGTGGCTGCACCCGTGGCGGTGGCCGCATCAGCCCCTGTGCCTGCTGCATCGGCTGAACCTAAGACATCAAAACCCACCGAAAAAGTCGCCGAAAAAGCAGAAGCCAAACCAGACGCCAATTCAGATGAAGCCTGGGTCAAGCAACTGCCCGCCAACGGCTATGTGGTGCAGCTGGCGGCGATGGATACGACAGAAGACATGCGCAGCTTCCAGCGCAGCAATGCAGCCTATGCCAAGGCCCGCATCATGCGTGCGCGCCACAAAGACACGGGCAAGCGCTATGTCATTTTGGTGGCTGGGCCTTTTGAAACCAAGGCTCAAGCCGATGCTTTCATGCAGTCCAGCCCGTTGCTGGCCAAAGGTTGGTTGCGCAGCACCAAGTCGATGCAAACCCAATTCACAAAGCCCTGACGCGCACGCTAGGAACGAGCCTTATGAGCCAAGAACACGATAAAAGTATTCATTCTGAATCTGCTCCTTTTGAGCCCAGTTATCAGGTTGATTCGTTGCCCAAGATTTCGGTGCCCGATTTGCCAGACGACGCACAAGGCCTGACCGCTGAAGCCTTGGCACAAGTGCCAACGCTGACCGAGCAAGTGGACGACGCGCCAGGCAAAGACCTGGTGGACGACGCCCCTGCGCCACGTGTGATGCCCGTGGTTCAGCCTGTGGATTCGACCCCCGCCGCGGCCATGGCCGACGAGCCGGCCAGTCCAGCGCCGTCAGAACCCCCTCAAGACACGCCAGCTCAAGCCGATACATGGGTTGAAGAGCTGCACGTTCGCATGGGCAAGCTCACGGACGACATTCAAACACTCAATGTCCGGCTAGACCGACTTGATGAACAAAATAAGGCAAAGGCTTGAACATGGCTGAAGAACAAAAAACTACGGAAGATGCGGCAGCGCCTGCCGAAGCCATCGTGGATGTCGAGGCAACTGCTGACCGTTTGACCGAGATTGCTTCGCAATCGTTGGACACCAACGAGGTGGCGCGCCAAATTGAAGAGCTGACATCGGTGGTGCTTGACTCCGCCGAGGTGTCGACACGTTCCGCATCGATTGCAGCTGACGTCAGCGCCACCATGCGCGCTGTGGTGTCCAAGATTCAAGAGAACAACCGCCGCAACGTGATGCATTCGCGCATCATGCTGGGTGCTTTTTGCGCGTGTTTGCTGATTGCCATGGGTGTGTTCTTTGCCATCACCTTGAAGATGACCAAATCCATCAAAGAGCTCGACACCATGGTGTATGCCATGGCCAAGCGGGTGATTGAGGTGGATGCCAGCCTGACGGCCATTGGCAAAACCAACTCTGATTTTTCTGAAATTACCGAAAAGCAAGAAGAAGTCATCACCACCCAAACCCAAGTGGCCAAACGCTTGGAAGAGATTGGCAAGAGCATGGCCGCCATGCCAGCCGTGGTGGCGGTGGAAGCCAACAAGTCCAGCGACCTCAAGTTCAAAGACATGCAAAAGCAGTTGACGGGTTTGGAGAGCAAGCTGCAGTCGTTTGATTCCAAGTTGCAGTCGGTGGCCGAAAAAGCATCTTCACGCGCACCAGCGCCTGCATCGGCTGCGTCGCAAGGCCCCAGCACACAAGTGTTGCTGACCGAAATTCAAAAAATCAAGTCTGACTTGAATGCCGCGGTCCAAGTGCGTGAACGCACGCAAACCGCAGCAGAAGCCGCTGCCATCAAGAACATCGAGAAAACCGTGGACAAAGCGGCAGTGGCTGCAGGCGATGCACAAAAGGCAGCAGACAAAGCAGCCCAATCTGCCAAGGCCGCAGCTGATGCACAAAAGGCCGCTGCTGCGTCCGAGAAGGCATCTGCGGCTGAGCGTTTGGCGCAACAAAAAGCAGCCGCTGAGCGTGCGGTGGCCATGCGCATGCAGCCTGAGAAAGCAGAAAAGTCAGCCGATCAAATTGCCGCTGAACGTGCTGCTGCAGAAAAAGCTGCTGCTGCCCGCGCTGCCAAAGCCGCAGCCGACAAGGCCGCCGCAGACAAAGCCGCTGCCGCTGAACGTGCGGCTGAGAAAGCCCGCGCAGCTTCAGCAGCTGCTGCTGCGACTCAGCCCGTCATCGTGCGCGAGAAGCCCATTCAATACCCACGCACCGCTGATTGATCCATCAATCAAGCGGGCTGAACTGCAAAGCTGTTGGCTCGGCTGAGTGGCCAGTCGCTGAACACGGCAGGCAACACGCTGACATCGCTTTGCAGCAGGGCATCCGGCGCGATGGTGTCCACCAGCTCTGACAAATGCAATGTTTGTGTTTCGCTCACGCGGCGCATGATGTGGCGCGGTGTGAAGTCGTGCGGTGTTTGCAAGCCCGAGGCTTCCATCAACTCTTGCAAGGCTTCCAGTGTGTGTGCATGGAAGTTGTGCACGCGCTCCGCTTTGCTAGGGACCACCAGCGCCAGTTGACGTTTGGGGTCTTGGGTGGTGACGCCTGTGGGGCAGTTGCCGGTGTGACAGGTTTGCGCCTGAATACAACCCAATGCAAACATGAACCCGCGTGCGCTGTTGCACCAGTCGGCACCGAGGGCCAAGGTGCGTGCCATGTCAAAGGCGCTCACAATTTTGCCGCTGGCGCCCACGCGAATGGTGTCACGCAAGCCAGCGCCCACCAAGGTGTTGTGTACCAAGCGCAAGGCCTCTTGCAGGGGCATGCCCATGTGGTCGGAAAACTCCAACGGTGCCGCACCTGTGCCGCCTTCGGCTCCATCGACCACGATGAAGTCGGGTTGAATGCCGCTCTCCAACATGCCTTTGACAATGGCAAACCATTCCCACGGGTGACCAATGCACAGCTTGATGCCGACGGGTTTACCGCCGCTCAAGGTGCGCAGTTGTTGGATGAAGGCCATCAACTCCAACGGGGTTGAAAAGCTGCTGTGCGTGGCAGGCGACACGCAGTCTTGGCCCACCATCACACCGCGTGCTTCGGCAATTTCTTCGGTCACTTTGGGGCCGGGCAAGACGCCGCCGTGGCCGGGCTTGGCACCTTGGCTGAGCTTGATCTCCACCATCTTCACCTGCGGTGAACTGACGTTTTCTACAAAACGCTCGGGGCTGAAATGACCCGCCGCATCACGGCAGCCAAAGTAGCCTGAGCCAATTTCCCAAATCAAATCGCCACCGTGTGTGCGGTGGTGACGCGAGATGGAGCCTTCGCCGGTGTCGTGTGCAAACCCACCCAGCTTGGCACCTTGGTTGAGGGCCAAGACCGCATTGGCGCTCAAGGCTCCAAAGCTCATGGCCGACACGTTGAACAGGCTGATGTCGTAGGGCTGTGTGCAGGCTTTGCCGCCCACTTTCACGCGAAAGTCGTGACCGGCCAACTTGGTGGGGGCGATGGAGTGGTTGATCCACTCATACCCAATGGCCCGCACATCCAGCTGTGTGCCGAAGGGGCGTTTGTCTGAAGCGCCTTTGGCGCGCGAGTACACCAAGGTGCGTTGGGCGCGAGAGAAGGGCGAGGCCTCGGTTTCTGACTCTAAAAAGTATTGGCGAATTTCAGGTCGAATGGTTTCGAGCATGAAGCGCAAATGCCCAATGATGGGGTAGTTGCGCAAAATCGCGTGGTGCGATTGCTGCAAGTCGTACAAGCCGACGATGCTGAGAAGCAAAAACAGCGTGGGCCACCAACCACTCAGGCCCATCACGCCTGCACCGAGCAGCGTGAAGATCAGCAAAACCACCGAGGCCATGAACGCGGTGTAGCGCACTGGATAAATCTGATTGAGTTTGTCCAGCATGCGAGCTGCTCCTTGTGCTAAACGGTGTTTATCGTGGGTTCGTCAGTTTGGCAGCGAGTTTAGATTGCGCCAAGGCCGAGACTTCGGCGCGCAAGCGTGCAGAGGACAGTTGTTGGTCCGCGGCATGTTGCACATCAGAGAGGTGCGACAAGATCGTGCCGCGTAAATCGAGCAAGTCTTGGTCAAGCTTGTGCAGACGCTCTTGCAACTCGCGTTGCAAGGCCATGCGCTGGGTGAGCAAGTTCACTTCGGCCGCAATGGTGCGCCATGTTTGTGTCAGTTCATCGCTGGGAGCCACGCGCAGTTGCTCAAACAACTCATGGATGAGCGGATCGAAGATGGGCGATGCGTTCTCGCGCGCGTCAGGGGTTTCGGTCAGCGTTGGCACGTTTTCTGGCACAGCCGCTGGCTGCGTGTGAGACTGCAAGATCGCATTGACCTGGCCCCACCCCTCTTCAGGCGAGTACTGCTTGAGTCCTTTGAAGGACAAGAATTGTGGTTCGGAGCTCATTTACTCATCACACCCATGGACATGCGTTTGAGGAATTGCGGGATGCCCATTGAGGCAATTTGCGTGGTCTGCGACGCCTGCTTTGTGGGCATCTCATCGGGACGGACTTTTTGCATGCGGTGGCGACCCAGGATGGAATATTGGCTAGACAGCGTGCTGGATGTGGCCAACAAATTGTTGCGCTTCACACCTGCAGCAGGGCTATTGAATGCAGAGGCTGTGTTGCCGCGCATGGCGGGCTGTGTGATGCGGGTGTTGCTGGTGGTTTGGCGCATGCCTTGTGCTGATTCGCGCATGTCACGTGCCGCACATACCGATTGGCCAAACTCGTTGAACGACGCACCGCAGGCATCTTGCAAGTCCATCAAATAGCCGCGCTCAAACATTTCGCGCGCGGTTTGCGCTTCCAAGATCGGGGGGGCGAGCATGAAGCTGACAGGAAAGCGCTGTTTCGAGAACACATCACTTTTGAGCTGATCTGCGTGCACGCGCGTCGGGCAAACCAACAACGTGGGCGGTGTGTGGATGGCCGAGTCGAACACCCAACGGTGACGGCTCAAGAAACCAGCTGTCGCAGCCAGTTCAATTTCAGAGACCGAGGTGGGGACGATCACCAAGTCGTATTCAAACATCAGCTCGCCTGCGATGGAGTCGGTCCAGGTCAAGTCGCAAATCACCACTTCTGTGCTGCTGGCTGCGCGGCGCAGGTGCAAGCGTGCATCCAAGATGGGGCGGTTGCCGCCTTGGTCGAGCGGAAGGATGTGGTGTTGCACCACCACCCCAATATTGGGGGCACGTGTCAGCCAAGTGCTAGAAGAGCCGTGTGTGTCAAAGTCAATCATCGTGACCGTTTGGCCTTGGCGACGCAAATAAGCAGCCAAGTTCGCTGAAACGGTGCTTTTGCCCACGCCACCTTTTTGACTGGTGACCAAAATTTTGAATGTCGACATCTTTTTATCCTTCGCACACGCACACCGTGCTGTATTTTTTTGAGAAACACCCGAAATTTCTAACGGGGAATCGAATTTACATGGGTGCCGCCACACCGGTCAATCCGCCATTTAGCCGACAAATAAGAGAGAAATGGGCTATCTTTACCTGAATTGAATACTTTTAGGTGTATACATATAATTAAAAGAATCAAAATTAAGAAGATTACCTATGTTGTTGATTTTTAAAAAGAATATGCAAAGTGTCAAAAAAAACAACACTTCTGAGTGGAAATGCCATCCGTTAAAATTGGAAGGGTAATTTCTACAAATTGAAAGTCCTCATGTCCAAACGCCTTTTTGCTCTCTTGTCCATCGTCTCTGTTGCTTTGTTGACTGCTTGCAGCTCAACCAAACTGGACAACGTGTCCGATGCCAAAGCATCTTCTTCTGTTGCTTCTGTGGTCGCTGATCACTTGAACCCCAACAGCCTGATCTCTAAAGAGCGTAGCGTGTACTTTGACTTCGACAAGTTCGACATCAAAGCTGACCAAACTGCTGTGGTTGAGCGTCAAGGTAAATACTTGGCTGCCAACGCTGCTTTGAAAATTCGTGCTGAAGGCAATGCCGACGAGCGCGGTGGCCGCGAATACAACTTGGCTTTGGGCCAAAAGCGCGCTGAAGCTGTGGTGCGTGGTTTGAAAGCCTACGGCGTGAAAGACGGTCAAGTTGAGCCTGTCAGCTTTGGTAGCGAGAAGCCACAAGCCGCAGGTCATGACGAAGCCGCTTGGGCACAAAACCGCCGCGTTGACTTGGCTTACCCAAGCAAGTAATTCGCTGATTCATCGCTGCGGTTGATGCAACTTAACAGCGAAGTCATCACAACACCACCGCGGGCCTCGGCCACGGTGGTGTTGTTACGTGACGTTCCCCAAAAAGGCCTGGAAGTCTTTTTGTTGCGTCGCCACACGGCCTCGGCTGTGTTGGGCGGCGCTTATGTTTTTCCGGGTGGCAAATTAGACGAGGCCGATTGCGCGTCTGATTTGCATGCCCATCTCGACGCCTCGCCGCAAGCACTGCACAGTGCCTTGGGTGAGCCCGACTTAGACGCGCACACGGCTGCAGGCTTGTATGTGGCTGCCGTGCGCGAAGTGTTGGAAGAGTGTGGCGTGTTGTATGCCCGCTCGCACGACCACCAAGCTTTGGCGCATGACGCTGCGCAACGCCAGCATTGGCAACACGCACTGCATGGCGGTCAAGCCTTTGTCGACGTGTTGCAAAGTGCAGGCTTGCGTGTGGACACGCAGCACTTGGCACCTTGGTCGCGTTGGATCACGCCGCTGCAACCTTCGGTGACCAACAAGCGGTTTGACACCCGTTTTTTCATCGCGGTGTTGCCGCCGGGGCAGCACCCCGTGCACGACAACATCGAAGCCATCGACAGCGTGTGGCTCAGCCCGCGTGAGGCTTTGGACCGTTATTGGGCGGGCGACCTGTCGCTGGCGCCGCCACAAATCATGACCTTGGTGTCTTTGCTGTCACACAGTTGTACGACGGATGTGTTGAACTGTGCAAGGCAGCAAACGCCTGCACTGATTCTTCCAGAACCGTTTGATGATGAAGGCGTGCGCACCTTGTGTTACCCAGGCGATTCGCGACATTCTGTGTCGCTGCGTGCCATGCGCGGACCAACGCGTTTGCGTTTTGTGGCAGGCCGTTTTGAACCTGACGGTGGCTTTGAGCAATTTTTACAAACGTAAGAGAAGCAGCATGAACGACATCACAGAAACCACCAACGACCCTAACAATGAGTGGCTTGAAAACTACCCCCACGACGACATTGTGGTGGGGCAAGTGGCGCGTCTGGTGCGTACCTTGACCTTGGCTGACATCCAAGCATTCGCTGCGGTTTCAGGTGATACCAACCCGGCACACTTAGACCCTGAGTACGCCAGCGCCACTTTGTTTCATGGCGTGATTGGTCATGGCATGTGGGGTGGCTCACTCATCAGCACCGTGCTGGGCACCGTGTTTCCAGGCCCTGGAACGATTTACCTTGAGCAAAATTTGCACTTCAGCCGTCCCGTGCGAATCGGTGACACGCTGAACGTGACGGTCACCTGCACCGCCAAGCACGATGACAAAAAAACCATCGATCTCGATTGTTTGTTGATCAATCAAAAGGGCGATCGCGTGCTTTACGGCGTAGCCAAAGTGATGGCCCCGAGCGAGAAGCTGCGCATGCCACGCATCCATGCGCCACACATCAGCTTGTTCGACCCTGAGCAACGCCATGCCAACTTGTTGGCCCTGGGCGCCAAGCTTGAGCCTGTGCGTTGCGGTGTGGTGCATCCGTGCGATGCAGATTCGTTGCAAGGCGCCATGGATGCGCACCATGCAGGCCTGATTCACGCCGTGCTGATCGCCCCAGAGAAAAAACTGCGTGCTGTGGCCGCAGAAGCAGGCATTGATTTGACAGGCATTGAGGTGATCGATGTCGAGCACAGCCACGCGGCGGCTGAGTTGGCGGCGCAAATGGCGGCAGACAAAAAGCTAGAAGCCTTGATGAAAGGCAGCTTGCACACCGACGAGTTGATTCATGCCGTGGTGTCGCAAAAAGGTTTGCGCACAGGCCGACGCATGTCGCATGTGTTTCGCTTTGAAGCGCCCATGTACCCCAAGCCGCTGTACATCACCGATGCCGCGCTGAACATTGCGCCGACCTTGGCCGAGAAAGCAGACATCGTGCAAAACGCCATTTTGTTTGCGCAAATCATGGGTGTTGATCAACCCAAGGTGGCCATTTTGTCGGCGGTGGAAACCGTGAACCCCAGCATTCCCTCCACGATTGATGCGGCTGCTTTGTGCAAGATGGCGGACCGTGGGCAAATCAAAGGCGGCTTGCTTGATGGCCCGCTGGCCTTTGACAACGCCGTGTCCACACACGCGGCCGAAATCAAACACATCGCCTCTGCGGTGGCCGGCCACGCCGACATCTTGGTCGCTCCCGATTTGGAGTCGGGCAACATGATGGCCAAGCAACTGGAATACCTCGCGGGCGCTTCTGGCGCTGGCGTGGTGTTGGGCGCACGTGTGCCGATTGCGTTGACCAGCCGTGCAGATTCGGCCGCCACGCGCAGTGCTTCTGCGCTGTTGGCCAAGCTGATTGCGCACCACAACCGCACACATTCGGCATGAGCATTCTGTCCGTCAATGCGGGCTCGTCTAGCCTGAAGTTTGCGCTGTACCCCATTGAAGGTGCGGGCATTGGTGAGGCCGAAGTCACTGGCAACATCGAGGGCCTAGAGCCGTCGGGTCAGCCGCGCATCAGCTTTTGCGCGACGGACCAAAACAAAGAATCAGCCGCTGTGGCGGTGAAGCCTGCACAAGATGTGTTTGACGCGGCGCTCGACACCCTCAAGGACTTGTTGGCCGCACGATTTGCGCATTTGAAAGTGCAAGCCATTGCCCATCGGGTGGTGCACGGTGGCAGCTATTTTTCGAGCAGCGTGCGCGTCACATCTGATGTGCTGACGCAGCTGGCCTCGCTGAATGCCTTGGCACCTTTGCACCAGCCCCATAACTTGGCGGGCATTGAGGCGTTTGCCGAATCGTTTCCAGACGTTGCGCAGATCGCTTGTTTTGACACGGCGTTTCATCGCACGCTGTCGCCACTCGAAACCACGTTTGCCATTGACCGCCAGCTCACCGAGCAAGGCGTGCGTCGCTATGGCTTTCATGGGCTTTCTTATCAATATGTGGCGCAAGTTCTCCAGCGTGAATCCCCCCGTTCCGCGGGCCGTACGGTCATGGCGCATTTGGGCAACGGTGCCAGCGTGTGCGCCACCACGCAGCACCAAAGCCGCGCCACCACCATGGGCTTCTCGGCTTTAGACGGCTTGATGATGGGCACACGCAGTGGCGCGCTCGACCCCGGTGTGTTGCTGTATTTGATGGAACAAGGCTGGGACCATGACCGAATTCAAAAGTTGCTCTACAAACAAAGCGGCTTGTTGGGTGTGTCGGGCGAGAGTGCCGACATGCGCACCTTGCGCGCGTCAAGTGCAGCAGGCTCTGCGGCAGCGCGCTTTGCCACCGACTTGTTCGCACACCGCGTGGTGCGCGAAGTGGGGGCGCTGAGCGCCTGCATTGGTGGCCTTGACGTATTGGCCTTCACCGGCGGCATTGGTGAGCACGATGCTGTGCTGCGTCAACAGGTGTGCGATGCCTTGACCTACATGGGCGTGCACATCGACGCAACAAGCAACGCCCAAGCCACAGGCGACAGCACGGCCTCTATTCACGCCGACAATAGTGCGATTGAAGTGTGGGTGGTCCCCACCGACGAAGGCCGCGTGGCCGCGCAAGACGCTTTGGCGTTTCTCTAAGAACTGAATTGAAGGAATCGCGTGAATATCAAAGACGCCATGAGTTGCTTTACCACCGGCGTGACGGTGGTGACGGCGCACACCCAAGGCCAAGACTGGGGCATGACTTGCAACTCGTTCAACACCGTGTCGCTAGACCCCGCCATGGTGTTGTGGAGCGTGCGTAAAAGCTCGCTCAGCCACGAAGCTTTCGTCAAAGCAGGTGGTTACATGGTCAACGTGTTGGGGGCCCAGCAAAAAGACGTGGCGCTGAAGTTTGCGCAAGGCACACAGCAAGAACGCTTTGCAGACCAAAGCGTCGTGCGTGGTATCCACCAACACCCGCGCTTAGACGGCGTGATTGCTTGGTTTGATTGCCGCATTGCCCAAGTGGTATCTGCTGGGGACCATGACATCTTGATCGGTGAAGTGCTCGACTTCGGTGTGCAAGCTGGCCATGGCTTGGCTTATGCACAACGCAGCTTCGGCGTGCTTTCGCCTTTGGAAGACTAAAAAATGGTTTACAATTCCGCCCTGATTCGGTGGTATAGCTCAGTTGGTTAGAGCGCAGCATTCATAATGCTGATGTCGCAGGTTCAAATCCCGCTACCACCACCATACACAAGGGCTCGGAAAATCTCCGAGCCCTTTTTCTTTGCGCCCAAGCCCTGTATTTGCGGGCTTCCGACGAGTTACCTTAAGGACGCGGCAATTTCATTTCTTCAATAAGTGGAGTTTTTTTGGCGTTTTCTCTCTCTTTTCTCTGTTTTCTTAAGGACGCGTCCACAAGGAAAACCTAGGTTTCATGCGGGTTTGCGGGAATACGTTTAACCTTAACTGTGCATGAGCATGATTAACTAGAAACGAACTGTTGTAGCGTGCAAAACCTAATGTCAACATTTGACCGCGTAAGTGATTACAAACAAATCGAACACTTTGAGCGAGCTAAAAAGTCCTGAAATTCATTCAGCAAAGATTAGTGCCGTCTCGACCTTGGTTCTAAGCTCCATCAGTACTGGGGCAAGTTCATTGGCTAGTTTTGTGGCATCTTCATCGCTCGAAACGCTAATATTTAAAGCATAAATTTGGTTCCCAACTTCTATTGGTGTTGCTAACGCGATTACCTCTGGTTGCCAAGATGCAATGCAGAAGCCGAATTTTTTTACTTGTGCGTCAGCCGTTTCAATTTCTGCTTTTAATTTTGGCCATTGCTTGTTGCGCAATTTCTTGAAATGCTCAAGGAGTTTTAATTTTTGTGAATCTGGAGCACAAGATAGGTACGCACGGCCAAGTGATGTTAGTTCTATCGGTACACGCTGTCCTGAAACCACTGTTCGAAGGGATGGCCGACGGTTGTATCGAATTGACTCCAAATAAACCATTTCATCTTGATCGGGAGATGCGAGCCCAACGTTAACTTTGTGCTTTTCCGACGTACTCCGCATTAAGGGGGCTGCAATAGCTAAGACCTTGGAACCCGTACGCATAGCGTGGGCGAGACTTAAAACAAGCGGTGCAAGACGGTACACACGAGTTCCCGGCTCAATTTGCAAAACACCGCTAGCTACAAGGGTTTGTGTAAGTCGACTAACTGTTGACTTGGACAGTCCCGTTCTCTCTGAAATGTCACCGTTACCAAGCAAAGCCGAGCCAGGTCGAAAGGCTCTCAATATGTCGATGCCTCTTTCAAGAGAGCGATTGGCAGTTGAAATTCCAGGCTTGGCTGCTGTCGGTGGTTTTATCAGAGCTGAATTACGCATTTCATGTGCCTGTAGTCGCGAATGTTACAGATTTTAGTTCATCAAATTCCATCTAGTGGAATTTGATGTGTGCACGCAAGCTTGCAAATAAGTAAGCTAGCGTGAAAATAAATTTGGAGATTTATATATGAACAGCATCTTTACTAGAGGAATCAAACGCTATTGCGTAATGGTTGCTACAGCAGTCATTTCACTTTCAGCGGCATTCGCAGCTTATCCAGATAAGCCTATTAAATTAGTTGTTCCGTTTTCACCTGGCGGTGGTACTGACAGTATTGCTCGCACACTTGCTGCGAGCTTGTCGCAAGCACTAGGGCAGTCAGTAATCATTGACAACAAACCAGGAGCTGGAACGATTATTGGTTCTGATGCAGTGGCTAAAAGCGCACCTGATGGATATACCTTGGTTGTCGCAACATTTGCTCATGCAGTTAACCCAAGTTTGATGCCTAAGTTGCCGTTCGATACTGAGAAGGCCTTCGCTCCAGTTGTGATGATTGCACGTGGCCCTAATGTTTTAGTCGTTCGCAGTGATAGTCAGTTGAAAAATGTCAAAGACTTGCTCGACTTGGCCAAACTTGAGCCTGGAAAACTTTCCTATGCTTCACAAGGTAACGGGACTTCGGCTCACCTAGCAGGTGAGATGTTCGAAAACATCGCTCAAGTAAAACTCACTCACGTTCCATACCGTGGCGCTGGCCCAGCAATGACCGACTTGTTGGGTGGGCAAGTGGACATGATGTTTGCTACAGCTGCCGCCGTTGCTCCTCACATTGCTAGTGGAAAACTTCGTGCTTTAGCAGTTACTTCTGCTGAACGTTCATCCGCTATGAAATCAATCCCCGCAATCGCTGAAACCGTCAAAGGTTATTCAGTTGAAAGCTGGTACGGGTTGTTTGCACCTGCTGGCACGCCTGCTGATGTGATCGCCAAATTAAATGCCGCAGCAAAGCAATCTACGCAAACAGTTGAATTTCGTCGCAAGTTAGAGCCAGAGGGTCTTGCCGTGTCAACAGGAACGCCGCAAGAGCTCGATACATATGTCAAACGAGAAGAGGCTCGCTGGCGAAAAATCGTCAAAGAAAACAACATCAAACCCGATTGAATCGAATAGGAATCATCATGGACTACTCATTAATAGAACTCAAGATTGAGCATGCAGTTGCAACTTTGACGCTCAATCGCCCAGATAAGCGTAACGCAATGAGCGATCAAATGCGTAGCGAATTCATTGATGCGCTCGAAAGCATCACTGCTGATAAGGCCATCAAGGCACTGGTATTGACTGGTGCGGGCAAAGGATTTTGTGCTGGCGGTGACATCAGTGGCATGCAAAAGCGTATGAATGCACCAACGGGTGAAGTCGGCTTTAACGGCTGGCATCGCCAACAACGAGTTCACTACACGCAATCACTCCTGCACACATGTCCTAAGCCTGTCATTGCTGCCGTCAACGGTGCAGCTTCAGGTTTGGGCGCTGATACAGCTCTGGCTTGTGACTTCATCATTGCCAGCGAGTGGGCTAGCTTTGCTTGGTCTTACATCAATCGCGGAATCATCCCAGATGGCGGTGGCATGTATTTCCTCCCACGTCGCGTGGGCCTGTCAAAAGCCAAGCAATTGATCTTTAGTGGTCGCAAGGTTGATGTGGATGAGGCATTGGCTCTCGGTATCGTGGACCGTAAAACAACGGCTGAAGCTCTGGTTTCTGACGCGCAAGCATGGGCAATTGAATTAAGTAAAGCATCTTCTACAGCTCTTGCACTCACAAAAACAATTCTGAACCAATCATTTGAAATGACTTCACATGATGTGTTCGCACAAGGCAGTCAAGCACAGGGTATCTGCTACACCAGTACTGAGCACCGTGCTTCTGTTGAAGCATTTTTGGCAAAAGCTGCTAGCTAGGATTAAAAATGGATTCAATTTCTCGTTTGCTCAAACCTCGCAGTGTCGCTGTCATCGGCGCTTCTGCTGATCCCACGAAGACTGCTGGTCGCCCAGTTGCTTACCTGAAAAAACTTGGGTTCACTGGCGACATATTTCCGATCAATCCCAAAGTTGATGAGATTGATGGCCTCAAGTGCTACCCAGACGTCACCTCCTTGCCGTCAGTGCCTGATGTCGGCATTGTGTTGCTCGGTGCTGAACGTGCGCATTTGGCGGTTCGTGACTTAGCAAACCGTGGCTGTGCAGCTGCCATTGTTTTGGCAAGTGGCTATACCGAAACAGGTGAGGAGGGGGCTGTTCGTCAGAAGCAGTTGATTGAAGCTGCTGGAAAAATGCGAATCTTGGGACCCAACACCATTGGTCTTGTGAATTTGACCGACAACATCATGCTGTCTGCGACTGGTGCGCTTGAGATGGATCATTTCCCAGTTGGCGGAATTGGAGTGGTTTCCCAAAGCGGTGGCATCATGGGCTCCTTGCTCTCAAGGGCAGCCGCTCGTGGCATTGGATTGTCGAAGCTGATTTCAACCAGCAACGAGGTTGATCTCGAATTAGCAGACTTCATCGATCATTTGGCAGATGATCCTGCAACTAAGGTGATTGCGCTTTACATCGAAACCGTTAGAAATCCTGAGAAGTTTCGTGCTGCTTGTCTAAAGGCTGCAAAAGCAGGTAAGCCTGTCGTTGCCTTCAAAATTGGTCGTTCAGAAGCTGGTGCTCGTGCCGCTGTTTCTCATACAGGCGCGATGGCAGGTGCTGATCGTATGTATGACGCACTGTTCAAACAAGTGGGTGTCATCCGTGCACAAACTTTCGCAGATTTGTTGGATATTCCCGCTGCACTATCGACTGGTCGAAAGTTGCGCGGTAATCGAATTGCAATTTTGACTTCAACAGGTGGCGCAGGTACTTTGGTGTCCGACGACTTGGGTATTGCAGACTTTGACACTCCCGCACCAGACGAGACTACAGCAAGTGCTTTGAGAGCATTGAACTCAGGCTCTGAAGCAGTACTGGACCGCAATCCGATTGATGTTACGTTGGCAGGTCTGCGTCCAGACTTGCTGCGTGGTGCTATTAATGCGCTTTTAGAAAGTCCGACATATGACGCACTGGTGATCGTTGTTGGTTCATCTAGCTTAGCTAAGCCAGAGCTGATGGCTGGTGCTATCCAAGAATGTTTGCCGAATTCAGATAAGCCAGTGTTTGCCTATGTAAGTCCGCATGCTCCAGCGGTTGGTAAGTTACTGACTGAGAGAGGAGTGCCTGCGTACGCGGCTGCTGAGAGCATTACTGCCGCTTGTGCAGCAATGCGTCATGCCTCTGAATTCAAGCCATTTGCATCAGAAGATGCAGCAAAACACGTAGTAAAGAGTTTGGATGATTTACCGAGTGGTTCTTTGAATGAAGCACAGGCTAAGCAACTCTTTACTAAATTTGGTGTCCCCTGTGCGGCTGAGCGAGCAGTACAAACCCCGGAACAGGCTGAAGCTGCTGCGACGGAGTTAGGTGGTCGCGTGGTTCTAAAAATCCTCTCAAGTGAAATCACACATAAGAGCGATGTTGGTGGTGTCGCTGTAGGGGTGACGCCGGAAACGATGGTTGCTCGTATTGCGTCGATGACAGCAGAGGTGAAATCAAATACTGGAAAACTTCCAGAGGGCTTCTTAGTTCAAGAAATGGTGACTGGTGGAACAGAGTTGATTCTCGGTATGCACCGAGATTCTCTTGGAACAGCCATTTTGTTGGGTATGGGTGGTGTTACCGCTGAACTATTCAAGGACACAACTATGCGATTACTTCCTGCAGAGGGTGGGTTGTCGCGTGATGAAGCACTTTCAATGGCCAAAGACCTTAAAACGTGGCCATTATTAGATGGTTTTAGAGGACGTCCTAAAGCTGATGTGGATGCCTTGGTGGATACGGTTGTCGCTTTCTCGCATATGGCGGCTCAATTAGGTGAACGTCTGATCGAAGCAGAGATTAACCCTGTTTTTGTATTGCCTAAGGGTGAGGGTGTCAAAGCTGCTGACGGCGTTGTCGTCCTTGCGTAATGGGCATTAAGGGGAGCATCGCATTGAGAGAAATTTTGAAAAGGTCATGCCGATTACTTGTCATCGTGTCTCTTGTGATGCTGCCTCAGATTTCACAATCTCAGTCAGCTTCATTTCCAATTAAACCCATTCGACTCGTTGTGCCATTTCCAGCTGGAGGTGGCACCGATACGATGGCAAGAACTTTGGGGGACTTGTTATCCAAGGATCTCGGTCAAACAGTAATCATTGATAACAAGGCCGGTGCAGGGACTGTGATTGGTAACGACTTTGTCGCAAAAAGCTCACCCGATGGCCATACTCTTTTAATCAATACAAACGCATTTGCTGCTGTTGTTGCATTGCAGACAAAGTTGCCATATGGAGGTGAGGGTGCATTTTCAGCAGTTACTTTGCTTGGTAGAGCACCAAACGTTGCGGTTGTTAATGCTGAAAGTTCAATTAAAAGCGGTGCAGAATTTTTGAGTTTGGCAAAGGCTAATCCTGGAAGGTATTCATACGGCTCTGCTGGCAACGGTACGTCTACACATCTTGCTGCTGAGCTTCTGAAGACAAACAACGGTTTGTTTGTGACGCACATCCCATATCGTGGCGCTACACCCGCAATCACTGATTTGATGGGCGGACAAGTTGATGTCGTATTTGGAACATTGCCCAGCGTTGCACCATTTATTGCCAGTGGGAAGCTACGAGCCCTAGCTGTCACCAGTGGCACTCGTTCCGCCTTACTCCCTAAAGTGCCGACATTTGCAGAGTCTGGTGCAAAAGGATATGAAGCTGACGTTTGGTACGGAATTTTTGTCGCATCGGGAACACCAGCTCCAATCGTTCAGCAATTGCATTCAGCTTTCAAGCGGATAACTGCTACTCCAGAATTTAAGAAACGTGCTCAAGGAGAGGGCTTGGTCGTGTCGCTGGAAACGCCTGATGAAGCTCAAGCCATCGTCAAAGCTGACGTTTCTAAATGGCGAAAAGTCGTGCAAGCACAATCAATTAAACCTGATTAAGAATAAAAAATGAGCTCCAAAAATCACTATGCTGTGCAATTATTCGCAAAATTCGCGACTCAATTTAATGAAGCAAACGTGTCAGATGAGGTTTGGCACCATGCAAAGCGAGCAGTCATTGATTGGTATGCCTCTTTGTACCCTGGGCTAGAAACTGAAAGTGTTCGAGTTCTCGAGAAGGCACTTCAGGAGGATTTAGATCGAGGTGCTTCAACGCTTGGGAATGGTCGATCTGCAACTGTACGAGCAGCAGCCTTGTTTAATGGAACTGCTGCTCATGCGGCTGAAGTTGATGATAGTTTTCGTGAGGCGATGTATCACCCCGGTGCTGCGACTATTGCAGCGTCCTTAGCTGCAGCTCAAGCAGTTGGGGCTAACGGCAAGCAATTTCTACGCGCAGTAGTTCTTGGATATGAGGTGTCTACGCGTATTGGTATGGTGATGGGGCGTCCGCACTATCGCTATTGGCACAACACTGGAACGATGGGTAGTTTTGGTGCAGCTGCTGCAGCCGCGAATTTGTACGGGCTAAATGAGGTTGAATTTGCAAACTCATTGGCTTTGGCAGCAACTTTCACAGCGGGACTACAACAAGCCTTCAAAACTGAGCCGATGGCGAAACCGCTTCATGCAGGTCGTGCCGCTGAGGCTGGCATTCTTGCCGCTCAGTTGGCAAAACAAGGTATGTTGAGCTCACTTGATGTCCTTGAAGGGGAGTTAGGACTAGGTAATGCCATGAGCGAGGGAGTTGATTGGTCAAAAGTGACGTCAACTCTTGGCTCTGACTTTCATATCACGCGCCTCACTTTTAAAAATCATATTGGCTGCGGACACACATTCCCATCGGTCGATGGTGCTCTATTCCTCAAAGAGACCCATGGATTTGACGCCAAGGATATTCAAAAAGTTGAATTGGGTGTCTATCGACCTACCTTGGATATTGCTGGACATACCGATCCGGAAACCGCTGATGAAGCTAAGTTCAGTATCAATTACATGGTTGCCTCAGCGTTAGCGTTTGGCAGTGTGCGGCTGTCTGCCTTTGAGCATGACCGTTTGAATGATCCTCTCACTCGTGATTTGATCTCTCGCATCTTTGCTCAATTAGATCCAGAAGTAGATGCTGGATTTCCTGAGCGCCGTTCTGCAAGGGTGAAGATTACTTTGAAGGATGGTCGAAGTTTTGAGCATCTGCAACCTGACCGAAAAGGCGACCCAGAGTTGCCTTTGTCTGATGCAGATCTTGAAGGAAAACTGATTGAACTGGCTGGACCTGTCATAGGTCAAGCACAAGCTGCGGCTTTGCTTCAACGTATTTGGAATTTAACTAAAAGTGAGTCTTTGCCATGAAACAAGCATTTATCTGTGACGCAATCCGTACACCATTTGGACGTTATGGAGGTGCCTTAAGCTCAGTGCGCGCTGATGATTTAGGTGCAATTCCACTGAAAGCATTGATGGCTCGCAACCAAAGCGTGGATTGGGATGCTGTAACCGATGTGATCTACGGATGTGCAAACCAAGCTGGTGAAGACAACCGAAACGTTGCTCACATGAGCAGCTTGCTTGCAGGTCTTCCAGTTTCAGTTCCTGGCTCTACTGTGAACCGTCTGTGTGGATCTGGCTTGGACGCGGTTGGCTCAGCGGCACGAGCAATTAAAGCCGGTGAATCAGGCTTGATCATTGCTGGTGGGGTTGAGAGCATGAGTCGTGCTCCGTTCGTTATGCCAAAGGCTGAAAGTGCATTCAGTCGAAACAACGCTGTGTACGACACAACCATTGGATGGCGTTTCGTTAACAAGTTGATGAAGGAAAAGTATGGCGTTGATTCAATGCCTGAAACTGCTGAAAACGTAGCAACAGATTACAAGATTGAGCGATTGGCTCAAGACCAAATGGCTCTTCGCAGCCAACTCAATGCTGTAGCAGCTCAAAAAGCAGGTCACTTCGCTCGCGAAATAACACCAGTCATGATTCAACAAAAGAAAGGTGAGCCGATCGTTGTTGATAAAGATGAACATCCTCGTGAAACGAGTTTGGAAATTTTGGCAAAACTCAAAGGAGTTGTGCGTCCAGACGGAACCGTAACAGCTGGAAATGCAAGTGGCGTTAACGACGGTTCATGTGCATTATTGTTGGCAGATGAGTCGTCAGCCTCAAAGCATGGATTAACTCCGAAAGCCAGAGTCGTTGGTATGGCTGCAGCTGGTGTGCCGCCTCGCGTTATGGGAATTGGTCCAGCTCCAGCAACAGAACGCGTATTGGCATTGACGGGTCTGAAGATTGAACAAATTGACGTCATTGAGTTGAACGAAGCATTTGCATCTCAAGGTCTAGCTGTCTTAAGAATGCTTGGTCTGAATGATGATGATCATCGTGTCAATGCATGGGGAGGTGCAATTGCACTAGGCCACCCCTTGGGGGCATCTGGCGCACGCTTAGTAACAACTGCTGTAAATCGACTACATGCAACCGGTGGTCGTTATGCACTTTGCACGATGTGTATTGGTGTTGGTCAAGGTATCGCTGTGATTTTGGAACGAGTCTAAATTGATGGAAAACGTAAGCGTTCACACTAAAGCAGTAGGCAATGTTTGTGTCATTACCATTGACAATCCACCTGTCAATGCATCATCTGTTGCTGTCCGGCAAGGGCTAATGTCTGCAATTGAAACGCTTGCTAGTAATTCTGAATTTAAAGCTGGGGTTCTCATTGGCGCTGGCAACACATTCGTTGCTGGCTCAGACATTCGTGAGTTTGGAAAGCCTTTAGAAGGCCCATTACTACCAGATGTAATTCGTGCAATTGAACACTGTTCGAAACCTGTGGTTGCAGCTTTACATGGTGCCGCATTAGGCGGAGGATTCGAATTGGCTCTTGGATGTGATGCTCGCGTTGCAGATAAAGATGCTGTCGTTGGTTTGCCAGAAGTTTCCCTAGGAATCATCCCTGGAGCAGGCGGAACCCAACGGTTGCCAAGACGTGTAGGCATCGCTAAAGCAATCAAGATGATTTGCGGTGCTCAACGTATTGGTGCAATAGAGGCTAATGCGTTGAACCTCATTGATGAGGTCGTCAATGGTGATCTTTTGAATTCTGCGATTGAGTACGCAGGTCGTATGAATGGTCAAAAACGTCGCATTCGCGACGAGGTAGTTCCTAAAGAAGACGTCAGTCTAATTCTCAAAGCTTCTGAAGATGCAATGCGGTCAGGCAAAAAACGACCAGCAGTTAAGTCAGCAATTGAAGTAATACGAGCATCTGAAGCATTGCCATTTGAGGATGCCTTGGCAGATGAACGTGCTGTTTTTATGCACTTGCGACTCGAGCCAGATGCATTTGCACTTCGACACATATTCTTCGCGGAGCGAGACAGTACGAAATTGCCGAATGAACTGCTGGCAAATCCCGTCTCAGTAGAAACCATCTGCGTTATCGGAGCTGGGACGATGGGCTCAGGTATTGTTATCAGCGCTCTAGATGCAGGGATGAAAGTCATTTTGCTTGAGCAGGATGAGGCGGCACTCAATCGTGGAAAAGAGCGAGTTGCTACCCATTACAGAGACAGAGTTGCAGCACTGAAGATGAAGGCGATGACCGCTGGAGAGCGTGAGGCTCACTTGCAATGCACTCTGGATTGGAATCAACTCACTAAAGCAGACTTGGTTATCGAAGCAGTTTTCGAAGATCTAGCTGTAAAGCAAGAAGTTTTCAAGAAAATTGATCAATACGCCCGGCAAGGTGCTGTATTGGCAACAAACACATCTTATTTAGATGTGGATGCTATTGCTAATGCCACGAAAAGACCACAAGACGTCATCGGCTTGCACTTCTTCAGCCCAGCGAACGTGATGAAGTTACTCGAAGTCGTACGTGGGAGCGAGTCGCGCCATGAAGTACTTGCAACCGGTATGGCCTTGGGCAAACGGTTGAAAAAATTGCCTGTATTAGCTGGCAATAAATTTGGATTTATAGGCAATCGAATCTACAACGCTTATCGCAACCAATGCGAATTTATGCTCGAAGATGGTGCGCTGCCTGAGGATGTGGATGCTGCTTTGAAGCA